>Ga0210410_10001669_pt1 | contig 20586 bp, 14 predicted proteins | sample IncBWC4MmetaG_FD_161058 | JGI IMG/M metagenome (GOLD analysis project Ga0210410, IMG submission 161058) | Forest soil microbial communities from Barre Woods Harvard Forest LTER site, Petersham, Massachusetts, United States - Inc-BW-C-4-M | ecosystem: Environmental > Terrestrial > Soil >... | reverse complement strand
CGCGTCGAGGCGCTCGGCTCGCGGCGGATGGCGGGCGTTGCCAAAAATCTCACCGCGATGCTCGACGATCATTTTCATCGCGGCAAGTTCGACGAAATCACCGACCGCGCCGACGCCCCGCTGTCGGACGCGCTGGCGATGCTGGTGCGCGAGCGCCTGACCGGGCTCGCCCCGCCCGCGGCCGCCAAGAAGATGGTCGACCTCTGGCGCCCGGTGCTGGAAGACAAGATCGGCGCGCGGCTCGACCGGCTTGATCGGCTGGCCGAGGATCAGGCGAAGTTCGGCGACGCGGTGCATGATCTGCTGAGCGCGCTCGAGCTCGGCGACGACCGGAACGCCGAGGCCGACGAGGACGACAACCAGGACGAGAACCGCGACGGCGAGAACGACCAGTCCGGCGCGGAAGGCTCGCCCGATAGCGATGCTGCGCAGGAAATGAGCGCCGACCAGGCGCAGGCCACCACCGACGAGATGTCGGAGAGCGCGATGGAAAGCGCGCAGGCCTCGACGTCCGACACGTTCGACGACGGCGAACTCGGTGACGACGAGACGCCGGGCGAGGCGACGCGGCCGAATTCGCGCGGCGCCAACGAGCCGCGCGGGCCGGAATATCATGCCTTCGCGCCGAAATTCGACGAGGTGATCGCCGCCGAAGATCTTTGCGACCATGATGAGCTGGAACGGCTGCGCAGTTATCTCGACAAGCAACTCGCGCATCTGCAGGGCATCGTGGCGCGGCTCGCCAACCGCCTGCAGCGTCGGCTGATGGCGCAGCAGAACCGTGCCTGGGAGTTCGATCTCGAGGAAGGCATCCTCGATCCCGCACGGCTGTCGCGCGTGGTGACCGATCCCTATCATCCGCTGTCGTTCATGCACGAGAAGGAAGCGACCTTCCGCGACACCGTGGTGACGCTGCTGCTGGACAATTCCGGTTCGATGCGTGGCCGCCCGATTACGGTCGCCGCCACCTGCGCCGATATTCTGGCGCGGACGCTGGAGCGCTGCGGCGTCAAGGTGGAGATCCTCGGCTTCACCACGCGGGCCTGGAAAGGCGGCCAGTCGCGCGAGGCGTGGCTTGCCGCCGGCAAGCCGGCCAATCCCGGCCGCCTCAACGATCTCCGGCACATCATCTACAAATCCGCCGACGCGCCTTGGCGGCGTGCGCGGAAGAATTTGGGCTTGATGATGCGCGAGGGTCTGCTGAAGGAGAATATCGACGGCGAGGCGCTGGACTGGGCGCACAAGCGGCTGCTCGGCCGCTCCGAGCAGCGCAAGATCCTGATGATGATTTCGGACGGCGCGCCGGTCGACGACTCCACGCTGTCGGTCAATCCCGGCAACTATTTGGAGCGGCATCTGCGCCACATCATCGAGGAGATCGAGACCCGCTCGCCGGTCGAACTGATCGCGATCGGCATCGGCCACGACGTGACGCGCTACTATCGCCGTGCCGTCACCATTGTCGACGCCGAAGAACTCGGCGGCGCCATCACCGAGAAGCTCGCCGAGCTGTTCAGCGAAACCCACGGCGCTGCGCCCGTAGCGCCTGGCCAGCGGCGCAAATTGCACTCCTGACATATGCGGACAGCCCCCAGCCGCCGCCGCTTCCTGACATCGACGGCGGCGGGGCTTTCCGGCCTGGCAATGCCCGCCATCGCGCGGGCGCAGCTCGCGACGCAGCCGCCGCCGAAGCCGGGCGGCGCGGACGAATATTCCGTCGCAGCCCCGGTCTCGATCGAAGTCAACGCCAGGCCGGTGGCGTCGTTCGACACCCGCGATCATCAACGCGTGCGCTTCGGCAAGCTCGAATATCGCAGCGGGCTGGCGCTGACCTCGTCGTTTCGCGGCTTCGGCGGCCTGTCGGGATTGCGGCTGGACGCCAAGGGCGAGCGCTTCATTTCCATCAGCGACAAGGGCAGCTGGTTCACCGGCCGCATCGTCTATCGGGGCCGCGAAATGGTCGGGCTCGACGTCGTCGAGGCCGCCCCGATGCTGGGGGCCGACGGCCGGCCGATCACCGCGCGCGGCTGGTTCGATTCCGAATCGATCGCGCTCGATGGGCCCTATGTCTATATCGGGCTCGAACGCGTCAACCAGGTGCTGCGCTTCGATTTCAGCGAGGGTTTTACGCGCTCGCGGGCTGAGGTGGTGCCGATGCCGGCGGCGGTGAAGAAGCTGCCCTTCAACCAGGGGCTGGAGGCGCTGGTCGTGGTGCCGAAGGGCATGGCGCTGGCGGGCACGCTGATCGCGCTGTCCGAGCGCGGGCTCGACGCGCAAGGCAATCTGGTCGCATTCCTGGTCGGGGGACCCTCGCCCGGGCAATTCAGCGTTCGCCGCACCAACAAATTCGACATCAGCGACGCGGTGCTGTTGCCCGCGGGCGATCTTCTGGTGCTGGAGCGGAAATTTTCGCTGCTCGAAGGCATCGGCATCCGCATCCGCCGCATCGCGCTTGCCACGGTAACGCCGGGCGCCGTGGTTGACGGGCCCTCGATCTTCGAGGCCGATTTCGGCCAGGAGATCGACAACATGGAAGGCATCGACGCCCATGTCACGCCGGAGGGCGACACCGTGCTGACCATGGTCTCCGACGATAATTTCTCGCTGATCCAGCGCACCTTGCTGCTGCAATTCACGCTGGTGGAGTGATGCTCCCCCGAGATGAACCCGTCGCCGCGCCAGATCGACCAACCTCCATGAAACGCCTCCTTCCGCTCCTGCTCGCCGCGCTGTTCGCGCTCGCAATTGCGCCGGCGCGGGCCACCGACGAGCATGACTACGCCAAGGGCGAATACGCCATCATCCGCGATGGTCTTGCACCCGACAAAACGAAGTCGCTCGCCTCGCATGGCGACGGTCCCGGCGGCGCCGGCAATTTCCATGTCTGGCTGATGGCCGAACCCGCGCATCGCAGGCTCGCGCCGCTCGTCGACATCGAGGCCCGGCTGGACACCGGTCCCAACGCCTATCACGCCTTCTGGTCGGCGGATTCGCGACACGTCGCCGTCGGCTTTCGCAGCGATCGCCATATCGTGGAGCTGAACCTCTATCAGATCGATGGCCGTCGCGCGCGTCTGATTGTGGGTCGAAGCCTGTTCAAGGATGTCACCAGCCGCGACCCCGGCTCGCAGGACGATCTCCGGACCAGCTTTGCCGAACTCAAATGGCGCGGGCCGCGGCGTTTCCTGCTGAAAGAACACCGTCTGTTCCTGGCCCGGGATCCCGGTTTCGCGCGCAGCCTCGGCGCTTACGGAAAACAAACGGACAAGACCGATGACGGCAGGTTGTTCTTCGAGTTCTCGGCGGAAGCCGATTGCCTGTTGATGTCCGGCAACCGCTACCGCATTGTCGATCTCAGGGTCGGCAAGTTCGGCGAACAGTAGAGTCCCGTCGTCGTCCCGGCGCACGCCGACCCATACGCCGCGGCCTGTCGCAAGGGCACCAGGTAAGACGCCTTTTGTAACAACAGAAGCCTGTGGCCATGGGTCCTGCTTTCGCAGGGACGACGTGAGATTTGCTGCGTTCAGCCGGAACGGTTCTTGCAGCGCTTCCGGCGTCGGTCCATACCAGCGGCCGATCACAGCGGAGCGTTCATGCGTAAGCCTATTGCGTTGATATGTATTCTCACCGGCCTCCTCATCGCCTCGATGGCGCGCGCCGAAGACTGGCCGTCGCGGCTGATCCGGGCGACGATTCCGTTCGGCGCCGGCAGCGCCACCGACGTAGTGCCGCGGCTGGTGTTCGATCGCCTCGCGGCCGAACTCGGCCAGCCCATCGTGATCGAGAACAGGGTCGGCGCCGGCGGTACGCTCGGCACCGCGATGGTGGCGAAGGCCGATCCGGACGGCTACAGCGTTCTCGCCCACTCCTCGGCATTGACCATTGCACCCGCGATCTTTCCCAATTTGACATTCGACGTGACCAAAGACCTCGCCTCGGTGCTGATGATCGGCTCCAGCGCCAATGTGATGATCGTGCCGCCGTCGCGGCCGTGGAAGACAGTCCAGGATTTTGTCAGCGACGCCCGGGCAAAACCCGGATCGATTTCGTTCGGTTCGGTCGGCGTCGGCAGCGCGGTGCATATCAGCGCCGAGAAATTCCGTCTCGCCGCCGGCATCGAGGCGACCCACGTGCCCTATCGCGGCGGCGCCGAAGTGATCGCCGACATCATCGGCGGCCGGATCGATTTCTATTTCTGCCCGCTCGCGACCGCACTTCCCTTGATCCAGGCCGGCCAGGTTCGCGCGCTCGTGGTATCGACGCCCAAGCGCGTCGCCGACCTGCCGGACGTGCCGACGCCGCTCGAGGCCGGCCTGCAAAACGCCGACAGTGCGATCTGGTTCGGCGTGTTCATGCCGGCGAAGACGCCGCGCGACATCGTCGAGAAATTCCACGCCGCCGGCCTCAGGGTGCTCAACGATCCGGCCATGCAGGCGAGCCTGGAAAAGCTCGGCGTCGATCCGCTGCCGATGACGCCGGCCCAGATGGACGATCTCGTCAAGCGCGAAACCGCCGCCAACATGGAAGTGATCAAGGCCGCCGGGATCAGGCAATAGCCACGGTTGAGGAACGTGCCGCGTCCCACTAGATATCAAAGGCCCGCTTCCCTCCATCCCGCCAGGACATCCTCCATGAGCGCCCTGTTTTCCCCGATCAAACTGCGCGGCCTCGCGCTTAGAAACCGCATCATGGTGGCGCCGATGTGCCAGTATTCGGCCGACGAGGGTGCTGCCAATGACTGGCATTTCACGCATATCAACACGCTGGCGCTGTCGGGGGCTGCGATGTTCTGCATCGAGGCCACCCATGTGGAAGCGATCGGCCGCATCACGCCCGGCTGCCTCGGCCTGTGGAACGACGCTACCGAAGCGGCGCTGAAACCGATCCTGGCCTCGGTGCGCAAGCATTCGCACACGGCGGTGGCGATGCAGCTCGCCCATGCCGGCCGCAAGGGCTCCAGCCATACGCCCTGGGACGGCGGGCAGCTGATCCCGCTCGCCGAAGGCGGCTGGCAGACGGTCGGACCGTCCGCCGTGCCGCACAAGGAGGGCGAGGCCGCACCGCTCGCGCTCGACGCGGCGGGTCTTGCGCGCATCCGCGACGCCTTTGTCTCGGCGGCCAAACGTGCCCAGCGGCTCGGTATCGACGCGCTCGAACTGCACGGCGCGCACGGCTATCTGCTGCACCAGTTCCTCTCGCCGATTTCCAACAAGCGCACCGACCAGTATGGCGGCTCGCTCGAGAACCGCATGCGCTATCCCCTGGAAGTGTTCGATGCGGTCCGCGCGGTGTTTCCTTCCGAGAAGCCTGTTGGCGTCAAGGTGTCCGCGACCGACTGGGTCGAGGGCGGCTGGGATCTGCCGCAGACCATCGAATTTGTGAGAGAGCTGAAGAAGCGCGGCGTCGACTGGATCGATGCGTCCTCCGGCGGCGTGTCGCCGCTGCAGAAGATCCCGCTGTCGCCGGGCTATCAGGTGCCGTTCGCGCAAGGCATCAAGGAGGCGACGGGCGTCACCACCATCGCGATCGGCCTGATCACGGAAGCAAAGCAGGCCGAGGAGATCGTGGCATCGGGCAAGGCCGACATGGTCGCGCTCGCCCGCGGCATGCTCTACGACCCGCGCTGGGCCTGGCACGCCGCCGCCGAACTCGGCGGCCAGGTCGAGGCGCCCCCGCAATATTGGCGCTCGCAACCCTCGACGCAGAAGGCGCTGTTCGGCGCCACCACGTTCGGGGCGCGGTAGGACACGAGGACGCCCTTCCTTCCTTCTCCCCTTGTGGGAGAAGGTGGCGCGGACGAAGTCCGCGTCGGATGAGGGGTCTGCATCCGCGGAGACAGACCCCTCATCCGTCTTCGCTTCGCCGCAGCCGATGCAAAGCATCGGCGTGCCTTCTAAGGACGGCGGCCAAGGGCCGCCTATGCCTCTCCCACAAGGGGAGAAGGGAGGAGGCGTCTCACTCACACACACTCGCTCCACCCCCGCGCTTTTGTCATATCTCGGCCTCACCCTTCGCGTGTTATGATTCTCGCCGGTGCGCAACAAGACGCGCCGCAGGGAGCAAAACGAACGGAAGGAAACGCAATGGAAGTCGGATATTTCACCATGCCCTCGCATCCGCCGGAATGCGGCTTGAAGGAGGGCCACGACTGGGACCTGCAGACGATCCGATGGCTCGACGAGCTCGGCTACCAGGAGGTCTGGGTCGGCGAGCACCACACCGCGCCGTGGGAACCGCATCCGGCGCCCGATCTGCTGCTGGCGCAGGCGTTTCTGCAAACCAGGAATATCCGTCTCGGCCCCGGCGGTTTTCTCTTGCCCTATCATCACCCGGCCGAACTCGCCAACCGCGTCGCGATGCTCGATCATCTCTCGGGCGGCCGGCTCAATTTCGGCGTCGCGGCAAGCGGCCTGCCGAGCGACTGGGCGATGTTCAACGTCGACGGCATGTCCGGGCAGAACCGCGACATGACCCGCGAGGCGCTGGAGATCATCCTGAAGATGTGGACCGACGATGCGCCGTGGACCTACAAGGGCAAGTTCTGGACGGTGACCAAGCCGGACACCATGTTCGATTTCCTCAAGCCCCACCTCAAGCCGAAGCAGGCGCCGCATCCGCCGATCGGAGTGGCCGGCCTCTCCAAGGGCAGCGACACGCTCAAGCTCGCGGGCGAGCGCGGCTTCATCCCGATGAGCCTCAACCTCAACCCGGCCTATGTCGGCAGCCACTGGGAATCGGTCGAGGCCGGCGCCGCCCGGACCGGGCGCAAGCCGAACCGCCGGGATTGGCGGCTGGTGCGCGAGGTGTTCGTCGCCGATACCGACGAGGAAGCCTGGAGGCTGTCGGCCGGCGACATGATGGGCCGGATGATGGGCGAATACTTTTTGCCGCTGCTCGGCCATTTCGGCTTCAAGGACTATCTCAAGCACGCCCCCGACGTGCCCGACAGCGACGTCACCGTCGACTATTGCGCGAAGCGCAACTGGATCGTCGGTTCGCCCGCCACCGTCGCCGAGAAGATCGAGACCATCTACCGCGAGGTCGGCGGCTTCGGCACGCTGCTGGTGTTCGGCTTCGACTACAAGCACAAGCCCGAAGCCTGGCATCATTCGCTGACGCTGCTGCAGAACGAAGTGATGCCGCGGCTGAAGCATCTCGACGCCGGGATGGTCAAGGCGGCTTAATCTCTCTCGTCGTCCCCGCGAACGCGGGGACCCCGAGCGTGAGCGCATCTGCGCTCATCGCGGCGCCGTGTCGCCTGTTGTGAACGCCGCTGTTCGACGGCTTTCGCGCAACAACTTCGGCCGGTGGTTATGGGTCCCTGCTTTCGCATGCTTTCGCAGGGACGACGAAGAGGGGTCGTCATTGCGAGCCAACGGGTCGCGCGAATGCGCGCCCGATGACAGGCTCCGCGAAGCAATCCATCTTGGCAGCGAAGGAAGAGTGGATTGCTTCGTCGCTACGCTCCTCGCAATGACGAGAGAGTCCCATTACCCCTTCTTCATCTGCGCGACCGCATCCATCGCCGCGATGTAGCCGTAAGGCCCGAGGCCCGCGATCACCCCGGTCGCGGCCGAGGAGATCTTCGAATGGCGGTGATGTTCGTCGCGGGCGTGGATGTTGGAGATGTGCACTTCCACCACCGGGCCCTCGAACGCCTTGATCGCGTCGAGGATGGCGATCGAGGTGAAGGAATAGCCGGCCGGGTTGATGATGATGGCGTCCGCCGTCTGCCGCGCCGACTGGATCCAGTCGACGATCTCGCCCTCGTGGTTCGACTGGTGGAACGACAGCTCGAGCGCAAGCTTTTTCGCGTGCTGCTCGCAGCTTTCCCGAATTTGCGCCAGCGTCGTGGTGCCGTAGATATGCGGCTCCCGCACCCCCAGGAGATTGAGGTTGGGGCCGTTCAGGATCATCAGTCGTTTCATGGCGTGGTCCTCGTTTGGGGGGCGGTGAATTGTTTTGGCGCAACGATACCGTAGCTCCGATAAAGCGAAGCGCAATCCGGGGAGGCGCCACAGGCGTCATTGCGAGCTCCGCGAAGCAATCCACCTTTTTGCTTGCTGCCCCATGGATTGCTTCGCTACGCTCGCAATGACGGTCAGGCATTGGGGTTGCGTGCAGCCTGTGGCGTAGCCGCCTTCGCGTGCGGCGCAATCCGCGCGGCGCACAACAGGGGAGTCGGCGGGTGGCGTTTCGGGCGATGGCTTTTGCCATCCTTTTTCTTTTCACCCATGGAGAGGTCATGGCCTTCGACATCGAAGCCCATCGCGGCGGGCGCGGGTTGCGGCCCGAGAACACGCTGGTGTCGTTCGCCAACGCGCTGTCGATGGGGGTGGATACGCTGGAGCTCGACATCGGCGTCACCCGGGACGGCGTGCTCGTCGTCTCCCATGAGCGCGGCCTCAATCCCGACCTCGCCCGCGATGCTACAGGCAGCAACGTCGCCGCGCCCGGCATTCCCTTCGTCCGCCTCAGGCTTGCCGAGGTGAAGAAATACGACGTCGGCCAGATCAAGCCCGGCAGCGCCTATGCCGCGCAATTTCCCGACCAGCTGATCGTGCCGGGCACGCCGATCCCGACCTTGAGCGAGGTCTTTGCGCTCGTGCGCAAATCCGGCAACGCGAGCGTGCGGCTCAACATCGAGACCAAGATCGATCCCAACCATCCGGACGAATCTCCCGACCCCGACCGTTTCGTCTCGCTGCTGCTCGATCTCGTCGGACGCGAGAAATTCGAGGACCGCATCATGGTGCAGTCGTTCGACTGGCGCACCCTGCTTCTGGTGCAGCAGCGCGCGCCCGCGATCCCCACGGTCTATCTCACCTTGCAGAAGGGCAGGGAGCCGACGGTGTCGCTGGACAAGGCCTCTGAATGGACCGCCGGCTTCAACCCCGCCGACCACGGCGGCTCGCTGCCGCGCACCATCAAGGATGCCGGCGGCGCGATCTGGTCGCCATATTTCGGCGACATCACGCCGGCGCTGGTCGCGGAGTCCCACGCCCTCGGGCTCAAGGTGGTGGTGTGGACCGTGAACAAGGAAGACGACATCATCCGCCTGATCGACATGGGCGTCGACGGCATCATCTCCGACCGCCCCGATCTCCTGCGCGAGGTCGCGGGCAGGAAGGGCATCGCGCTGCCGAAGGGATTTCCGGTGACGCCGTAGCGTAGCGGCATCAATTCTCTCAATGTCGTCCCTGCGAACGCAGGGACCCATACGCCGCGGCTTCTCGGTTGCGGCTCTGTGTTCGACGGCTTGCTTCACTACTGGCATCGGTGGTTATGGGTCCCTGCGTTCGCAGGGACGACGAAAGAGTGGTGCGTGCGCGCGCCCCACAAAGACTTGTCATACCCGCGCACGCGGGTATCCAGTACGCCGCGGCTTCTCGGTTCCATCGCTGCCGTCTCTGGAATACTGGATCGCCCGGTCGAGCCGGGCGACGACAGCGGAGGATGTAGCGCAACGTCGAATCCATCGACGATCTCTGCTGATTCAAGATGTCAAACAGCAACACACACCTTCGCGATCCCGCGGCGCGTTTCGCCCGGGTTTTGCGTTTTGCCTTTCGTCCTCTCCGAAAAGAGGGCGCAGGGAAAGCCGGGTGCGCGCTGCACCCGCGGTCTCGCGTGCAAAATTGTGCAAAAAAGCGCACACGAGCATACAGGTTCAGCGGAAGCAGTCCGGCCTTCCCTGCGCAATGGTTTTAACGGTTTCCTTCGGGCTCTCCCCGGTGATCGGGCTCTTTTGTCACCGTCGCTTGCGAATGAATCCGCAAACTTGACGCCAGCGTCGAGGCGTCAGGACCACACGACTTCGCCGTCCGCTATCAGCGCCGTTCGTCAAAGGCGCCCTAGCGTCCACCGCATCCCGCCCCACGTCCGTGACGATCGCGAGCGCCCCTCAGGAGGAGCGGGACGGCCACGGATATAAAGTGATTCGCGGCTTCGGAAAACCAGAATATTTTTGCGAAAGGGGCTGGACAGGCAAATCAGTGATTTGCCCGTCGGGTCGAAATCGGTTGTCGAATTGTAGGAATATCTGCGTTTGTGCCTCTTCCGGATGGATTAACTGCGACCAATCAAATTCACCGTCTCAATAATTCGCGCGCCCATGTCCGGCGACACGGGTGCTTTATCGGTAGAAGGTCCTCGGAGTTCATAGCGAATCTCTGCCAAAACCGCTTCCGGTCACCTCTAGAGGATCTTCGCCGGAATTCTTCAGATTATAGGCAACCATTCCCGGAACTTTGACGGCGCCATCGTGAACAAACGCAACGCTGTACCGAGCGCGAGAGACCCCCACATACATCTTTGAGGCTGACTTTTCGACATGAGAGGGGTCTCCCGTTGATAGCCATTTCTGGCCAAGTTTATGCGGAAAAATCAATACCCGATCGAAGGTGAGTCCTTTCGATTCTCCGAAATTCATGGCCGGGTATCCGTGGCATTCGGTCCTCACGTCGAGGCGGAGTACTTGCGGATGATATTCTTCGACATACTTCGCAACTTCCGCGCTTGAGACGACAAACACGCCGTCGTGCCCCGTTATTGTATGGTTGAGCGATTTGGTCTTAGGCTCCTGGGGGAAAAATGCGTCCGCGATATCGGCGATATGCTGATTACAACGATGCGTCTCAAGTCCGTAAATTAAACTACATAACTTGGCTTTTTGCCACTCGCGAAACTTCTTTACGATGTTGATCCCACCATAGCCGCTGTTCTTCGCTGCGTTGTTCGTTCGGAAAGTCGCCTGACGATGATCGCCTACAAGCGTCACGCTGATTGTTGACCTCAGTAGTAGCTCTATGACCTCGATATCCCAGCCGGCCATGTCTTGGATTTCGTCAATGTAAAGCTGATCAAAGCGTTGCTCCAATCGTTTTATCACTGCGCCGCCAGATGCCCTGTCACATTCGTATACGAACCGTGCCAGTTTGTCGGAGTAGATGAGCTCATCGCCATGCAAATAGTATCGACTAATTTGAGTGGCATCGGCAAAGGTGCCGGAACGGCCTTCAACCCAAAAAATGCCGCGGATACGACCGTTGAACATAGTGTTCTGGTACGGTCGTGCCATCTCGCGCAGAAGGAACGTGTACCAGGACCAAACCTCGACATTTTTGGGGATCGTAGAATTCAGCTCGTAAAATCGCTTCTTCAGCTCCCCGACGTTATTTTCCGTGTAGGTGAGGAGTACGGAACGCTCTGAGCCGCCTCCCAATGCGTCGCCCACAATGCGAGTGGTCTTTCCACCGCCAGCGGCCGAAATTATCACGCTATTAGACGGCATAGGAAATATACGACGGCACATTCCAGGCCAGAGTCGTCTCAAAGAACTTCAACGCACATTCTGTTTTATTGTCGCGCATATGCTTCAATAAATCGTCGTCGGTCGCGTAGGACTTACCAAGGATCTGGTTCACCAGGTCCCGGCCGTTTGCATTCACCAACTGAGGCTCTAAAGTGGTGAGCGATATGTCCTCATCATACCAGATCCCAATATCTCCGACGCCGTCGTAGTCTGCGTATTTGCTCTTGAGCTTATCTATGTCTCCGTCGTTGTCGGTCACGACATCGACGTCGGCTTTCAAAATCAGGGCAATGTCCAAGAAGCGCCTGAAGGCTAACGAACTGACAGAAATCACGTCCACGCCCATTTCGATTGGCATCTTTCCGTATTTCATAAGGAATGCCTTTTGGACGATTAGCTCATCGGATGGCCCCTCGACCAGCACGGCGCGCTTGGCGAGAATTAAGCGAAGGGTGTCGTATCCCGGCAATTTCAAGAAATAGTCCTTTGTATCCTTCTTAAGGGCTTTCAGGGAGAGGGTCTTGCCGTTGGCGAAAAGGAGGACCGACTCCAAACCAAGCTTGTTTAGAACGAAGCTGCTATGGGTGGTAATGAGCAGTTGTCGATCCGCGCGCTTATCCGAGATATGTTTGATCAGTGCGTTTAGATTTGAGAACGAAAGATGGTTTTCTGCCTCTTCAATTAGGAAGAGGTGGCATTCGGCGGACTCTTCCATCGCTAGCTTGATCTTGACGCTGTTTTGCTCGCCTTTGCCGACCAGCGGCATCGGAATGTCATCAAGGTGCGGAACTATGCCAGCTTCCCAGCTCGCCCGCGATGAAGTGTCCAGCGATATCGATAGCGTCTTGTCAGATACGTCGCCTTGCTTTGCAGCGAGAAAGGCGTTGATGTCCGCGACCTTTCTTTCGTTTAGAAACTGGTCTTTCATCATGCGATAAGAAAGTGCCAAATCGACCTGCTGCTTTCTACTCAGGCCTTCTTTAATTGTGTCGAGGATGTAGCGGCTGGCCGCGTTATTGTTTCGAATCGTGCTTGCATCTACGAAGCATGGCTTAATCGGGATCGACCGGGCGGTGACATCATTGTCAGCAAAGTTGCGCCAACGAACCGTGTAATATTCGACCGGTATCGATTTGATCAGCGAAGGGTCGGCAATGTACGCTCCGTATTCTGTTTTGAAGTCTTCATTAAACTCGATAACAACTTTCAAGCCTGGTACGTTCTGCTTAAGCGAGTTGTTTTGACCCTTCAATCCCGCAAGGGAATTCACGTCATCAAGGTACAGCTCGATAAGAATGGTCGGCGGCGGCTTAGGGGTCTCATTTAGAGATAGAATATAGTTCCGGGTGATCTCCGCATTGAACAAGTGGGAGTGCATCTCGGTGTGGATGGAGCGGCCGTTAAGGAGGCCGGTAAGCGCCAGATTGACTGCCTCTAAGAAGGTAGATTTGCCGCACTCATTGTTGCCTACAAGGATATTCAGGTGCGCGTTGAGATCGACCGTAGCCTCTTTCAGGCAGCGATAGTTCCTGATTACAACTTTCGTAATGTGCATTTAGCCCCCGGGCATGCTGCTTAGACTGAAACGACAGCGAATAACTGCAAACAGTGCCATCCCGCAACGGAGGGTTGCAATGGGATTGCGCTGATTCGAGGTCGTAAAGTTTGCGCAGTTTGGCTCGATCCCCCAGTTGCCGTCTGGCCGTTCCCCTTCACTTCCCCTAATCTCTTCCACAACCTGACCGGGTGATGACGCCCCGGCCAGGCAAAAAACAACCAGGGAGGAAATCGTCATGACCACACGCCGTCAATTCTTGAGGGGCGGAGCAGCCGCCGTTGCGACCGGGATCGCCTTCTGCGGTTGCGGGATGTTGCGAAGCGCGCATGCGCAAGGGGCGTCGCAGCGCAGGATTCCCGTCATGGTCGGCGGCGCGCGGGTCAAGACCATCGACGTGCACGCCCATTGCGTCATTCCCGAAGCGGCAAAGCTGCTCGGCCCGGCGCCGCCTGCGACCGTGCGCGGTGCGCACGAGACGGTGATCGAGCTCGACCGGCGGCTCGCCGCGATGGATGCGCAGGCGGTCGATATCGAGGTGCTGTCGATCAATCCGAACTGGTACAAGGCCGACCGCGAGCTCGCCGGGCAGGTGGTAAAGCTGCAGAACGAAAAACTCGCCGCGCTCTGTGCCGCGAAGCCGGACCGGTTTGCCGGTTTAGCCTCGCTCACCTTGCAGGCGCCCGATCTCGCGGTGCAGGAATTGGACACGGCCGTTAACAGGCTGGGGCTCAAGGGTGCTGCGATCGGCGGCAATGTCGGCGGCGTGGCGTTTTCCGATTCCAGATTCCATCCGGTGTGGGCCAAGGCGGAAGAACTCAACGTGCCGCTGTTCATCCACCCGCAGGGCGTGCCCGAGCTCAACAAGCAGCTCGCCGGCAACGGCTGGCTCAGCAACGCGGTCGCCTATCCCGTGGAGACCACAATCGCGCTGTCGCATCTGATCTTCGAGGGCACCTTCGATCGCTTCCCGAAGCTGAAAGTAATCGCCGCGCATGGCGGCGGCTTCCTGCCGTCCTATGCCGACCGTTCCGACCACGCCTGCCTGGTCAATCCCGGCGGCTGCGACCCCGGCGTCAAGCTGGCAAAAGCGCCGACCGAATATCTCAAGCAGATCTATTTCGATTCGCTGGTGTTCACGCCCGAGGCGCTCCGCCATCTCGCGGCGCAAGTAGGCCCTGGGCAGATCGTGCTCGGCAGCGACTATCCGTTTCCGTGGCAGCTTGCCCCTGTCGACCACGTCTTTGCGTCGGCCTCGCTCAGCGACGACGACAAGGCCGACATCCTCGGCCGCACCGCCGCGAAGCTTTTGGGGATGGAGGGGTAGGGCAGGCTGCGGTGACGCAAGCGGGCAGCCGCCCCACTGCTGTCGTCACCCGCGAAAGCGGGTGACCCAGTATTCCAGAGACGTCGGTGATTGAGCCGGGAAGCCTCGGCGTACTGGATACCCCGCTTTCGCGGGGTACGACGGCTGGTGGGTGGGGCTACGGCCGGTGAAACGCGGGCACCGGCCCGCGAGATACAACCCCCTCACATCCCGAACACCGCGACCGCGCGGATCGGTGATCCCGTGCCGTCGCGCCATTTCAGCGGCAGGCCGATGAAGGTGAAGGGGCCGGCGCCCAGCAGCGCTTCCAGATTGCACAGGCTCTCGATGTGGGTGATGTTGAGGTCGCCGCAGGCCTTGTGCACCAGCGAATTCACCTTGCCTTCCGGCCCCGGCCGCATCGAGTCGATGCCGAAATGCAAGATGCCTTGCGCAGCCAGCCATTCGGTCGCCGCGACGTTCACGCCGGAATTCTCGGTTGCGTATTCCTTGCGCGGAAAGGTGCGCTCGTGGTGGCCGGTGCACAACAGCACCGTGCCGCCCTTCGGCACGGGATGGCCGCATTGTTTTACGGCCGCCTCGAGATCGGCTGGTGTGATTTCCGCGCGCGGGGCGATGTGGCGCAGATCAAGGCAGATGCCCGGCACGATGCAGTTCTCCAGCGGATATTCGCTGATCGGCTGGCCGCCTTTGTTGAAATGCCTGAAAGCGTCGATATGGGTGCCGGCATGGTCGGGCATCGAGATGTACATCGAGGACAGCCCGTGCACATTGCCGGAGGCGGCGTAGGATTCCTCGTGCGTGGTCCAGACGCCGTGGACGATCGGCGGATGGCCGGGATAGGTCGGCGTCTTGTGATAGAGCTCGCGGCTGAGGTCGACGATTTTCACGTGGGGTCTCCCTGAGGTTTTGGCTTTGCCGCAGGCTATCCAACCTCCGCGCACAAACAAAACGGCCGGGGCTTTCGACCCGGCCGTTCAAAACTCTAACCGCTGAAACGCGAAAACCTCAGCTCGCCTTGGCTTCCGGCGCGGCGGCCTTCTTCTTTTCGATGGCGCGCTTCAGGTCCAGCGCGCGGGGCGAGAGCTTGTCGGCCTTGGCCTTGAGCAGGAACGCGTCCAGCCCGCCATTGTGGTCGACGCTCTTGAGCGCGTTGGTGGAGACGCGGAGGCGCACGTTGCGGCCGAGCGCGTCGGAAATGAAGGTGACGTTGCACAGGTTCGGCAGGAACCGGCGCTTGGTCTTGATGTTGGAATGGCTCACCTTGTGGCCCACTTGCGGGCCCTTGGCCGTCAGTTCGCAGCGCCGCGACATCTCACAAAATCCTCTGCCATCCCGGGATCAAATCAGCCCACAGGTGAGCTGAATCCGGGGTTCAAAATCACGTCCATCTAGGGAGCGGCGGACGTATAGGGGCAGACGCCCGACCCGTCAAGGTTTTAGGGGCTAAAAGCGGGTTTTTGGGGCTTCCGCAAGCCCGCAACCATCATATAAACGGCGCATTCCCCGCCGAAATGATCCCCCATACCAGTTCCGGCGCGAAATGCGGATTTCGCTGAAACGCGCGCCGATCCGTTGTCTGCCGGGCATTTTGGCTTAAATGACATTCGTAGACGCGCGTAACGCAGGACCGCCCTGAGGTGACCGTTTTCAGCATGATTTTACCCCGGCTCGATCAAAGCGTGCTGCGGGGTGCGGGCAAGTTGTGCACCCTGGTCACTTTCCTCCTGGCGTCGGCGCTGTTGGCGCTGGCCATGCCGGAGTCGGCTAGCGCGCAGGGCAGGCTGGAAGCGCAGTATGAGGCGACGCTGGCGGGCATTCCTGTCGGCAAGGGCGCCTGGAATGTCGATATCTCGGACGACCAGTTTTCGGCGGCGGCCTCCGGCGGCACCATGGGCATTCTGAACGCGATCGCCGGCGGTTCCGGCACCGGCGCTGCCCAAGGCCGCGTCGTCAACGGCGCGCTGGTGTCGACCAATTATACCGCTTCCACCACCACCTCGAAAAAGACCGAAGCGATCCACATCACGCTGGTGAACGGCAACATCAAGGATTTCGGCATCGAGCCGGAACCGCCCGTCGATGCCGGCCGCATCCCGGTTACCGACGCCCATCGCCACGGCGTTTACGATCCGATGACGGGATCGATGGTGCGGGTGCCCGGCACGGCAGATCCGGTCAGCCCCGAGGCCTGCCGCACCGGCGCCGGCATCTTCGACGGCCGCATGCGCTACGATCTCAAGCTCGATTTCAAGCGCATGGAAACCGCCAGGGCCGAGAAGGGCTATCGCGGCCCGGTCGTGGTCTGCGCGGTCTATTTCGTGCCGGTCGCGGGCTATATCCCCGACCGCCCGGTGATCAAATATCTCGCCGCCCAGCGCAACATCGAGATCGCGTTCGCGCCGATCGCGGGAACCCGCATTCTGGTGCCGTTCTGGATGAGGATCCCGACCCCGCTCGGCCCTGCGAGGCTGGAGGCGACCAGCTTCATCACCACGGCCTCGCCGCCGCGCGTGGCGAAAACGAATTGAGAGGGGTTCTATCGTCGTCCCTGCGAAAGCAGGGACCCATAACCACCGGCGTCAATGGTTGGAGCAGGCGTCCGCCACCTCGCCTTTAACGATAGATCACGCGGTATGGGTCCCGGCTCGCGCTCGCAAGTGCTCGCTTGGCCGGGACGACGACATGAGACCATGCGAGTGGTCACCGGAATCCCTGTTGACTCTTCGCCGATTTTGATTCGACTCAGCGGCATCGAAAATTTTAAGGAACTCGCCGCCAATCCGCCGCTTGTCGAGCGCCGCCGAACTTGATCTAGTGCCGGCTTGCGCACTGAACGCGAGATGTTGCGGTGAACGAAGCCGGAGAGCATGGGAGTCACCGATTCGGGCGCGATTCGTTCCGGACTCGTTCCAGAACTTAAGCCGCGACCGGGAAGCGTCGCATTGTGAGACACTATCGACGGAAAAAGGCCGTTTCGTCACTGCGAGGAGCCAACGGGTCGCGCGAATGCGCGCCCGATGGTAAACCGCGACGAAGCAATCCAATCTTGCTTGTTGCCCCATGGATTGCTTCGCTAGCGCTCGCAATGACGGTTGAACGCCAGCAATAAAGAAACACCCGAAAAATATGGCTTTCTCTTCCGCGTTCGCCAATGAGCGGGCCCCCGGGGCCGGCGTCACCGCCGTGCTCGGCCCCACCAACACCGGCAAGACCCATCTCGCGATCGAGCGGATGGTCGCGCATTCCTCGGGGCTGATCGGCCTGCCGCTGCGGCTGCTGGCGCGCGAGGTCTACAACAAGATCGTCGATCGCGTCGGTCCAGAGGCGGTCGCGCTGATCACCGGCGAGGAGAAGATAAAGCCGAAGAACCCGCGGTTCTGGGTTTCCACCGTGGAGGCGATGCCGCGGGACCTCGACGTGTCGTTTCTCGCCGTCGACGAAATCCAGATCGCGGCCGATCTCGAACGCGGCCATGTCTTCACCGACCGCATCCTCAACCGGCGCGGCCGCGACGAGACGCTGCTGTTGGGTGCTGCCACCATGCGCCCGATCATCGAGCGCCTGCTGCCCGGCGCGTCCATCGTCACCCGGCCGCGGCTCTCGCAGCTCGAATTCGCCGGCGACCGCAAGATCACCCGCCAGCCCAGGCGCACCGCGATCGTGGCGTTCTCGGCCGATGAAGTCTACGCGATCGCCGAATTGATCCGCCGCCAGCATGGCGGCGCCGCGGTGGTGCTGGGCTCGCTCTCGCCGCGCACACGGAACGCGCAAGTCGCGATGTTCCAGAACGGCGACGTCGATTATCTCGTCGCCACCGACGCCATCGGCATGGGGCTCAACCTCGACGTCGATCACGTCGCCTTTGCCTCCGACCGCAAATATGACGGCTATCAGTTCCGCCGGCTGAATCCGGCGGAATTCGCGCAGATCGCTGGGCGTGCCGGGCGCGCCACCCGCGACGGCACGTTTGGAACCACCGGCCGCTGCGCGCCGTTCGAGCCGGAGCTCGTCAACGCGCTGCAGAACCACACCTTCGAGAGCGTGAAGGTGCTGCAGTGGCGCAATTCAAAACTGGATTTTGCCTCGCTGGGCGCCTTGCAGGTGTCGCTGGCGCTGACGCCCGGCCATGAGGCGCTGACGCGGGCGCCGATCGCCGAGGATCTGCGCGTGCTCGACCACGCCGCCCGCGACGCCGAGGTGCGGGACATGGCCCATGGCCCCGCCGCCGTGGAGCGGCTGTGGGACGCCTGCCAGATCCCGGATTACCGCAAGATCGCGCCGGCCGCCCATGCCGAGCTGGTCACGACCTTGTTCGAATTCCTGATGAAGCGCGGCCGGATTCCGGACGCCTGGTTCGGCGCCCAGGTCGAGCTCGCCGACCGGACCGACGGCGATATCGACACATTATCGGGCCGGATCGCGCAAATCCGGACCGGGACCTTCGTCGCCAACCGGCCGGATTGGCTGTCCGACCCCGAACATTGGCAGGGGATTACGCGAGAAGTTGAAAATAAATTGTCCGATGCGCTGCATGAACGGCTTACGGAGCGTTTCGTTGATCGCCGTACCAGTGTATTGATGCGCCGCCTGCGGGAGAACTCTGTTTTGAATACCGAAATCGGCAAGACCGGCGAAGTGATCGTGGAAGGCCATGTGATTGGCCGGCTCGACGGGTTCACCTTTGCGCCAGACGCGGCGGAAGCCGGCTCCGACGCCAAGGCGCTGCAGGCGACCGCGCAGAAGGCGCTGGCCGGCGAAATCGACGCGCGCGCCGAAAAGCTCGCCGCCGCCCCCGACGACCAGTTCGTGCTGACCTCGGACGGAACCGTCCGCTGGACCGGCGATGCGGTGGCAAAACTGATGGCGGCCGACGACGCGCTGCATCCGCGCATCCGCATCATTTCCGACGAGCGCCTCTCCGGCGCGCCGCGCGAGGCCGTGCAGACGCGGCTTGATCTGTGGCTGAAGACGCATATCGAAAAGCTGCTCGGGCCCCTGTTCGACCTCAACAAGGCCGAGGACATCACCGGTATCGGGCGGGGCATCGCGTTCCAGCTGATCGAGTCGCTCGGCGTGCTGGAGCGCGCAAAAATCTCGGCCGAGATGAAGGATCTCGACCAGCCGTCGCGCGCGTCTTTGCGCAAATACGGCGTGCGGTTCGGCGCCTATCACATCTATCTGCCGGCGCTGCTCAAGCCCGCGGCGCGTTCGCTGGCCTCGCTGCTGTGGGCGCTGAAACTCGACGATGTCGACATGTCGGCGCTGTCGGGCGCGCAGCATCTGGCGGGGAGCGGGCGCACCTCGTTCCCGGTCGACAAGGCGTTGCATCGCGACGCCTACCGCGTGCTGGGCTATCGCCAATGCGGCGAGCGCGCGGTGCGGGTCGATATCCTCGAGCGGCTCGCCGATCTGATCCGTCCCGCTTTGGCGTGGCGCGAAACCTCGCCCGGCGGAAAGCCCGCGGGCGCGTTCGACGGCCGCGGCTTTGTCGTCACGCAGGCAATGACGTCGCTGACGGGATCGGCCGGCGAGGACTTTGCCTCGATCCTGCGCGCGCTCGGCTACCGCATGGAGCGCCGCGCGCCGCCGCCGCCGAAACCGGCGGTGGTGGAAGCGCCAGCGGCGGAGGCCGCACCGGCGGAAGCCGCCACCGAGACCGCAGCCGCCGGCGAGGAGAGGCCGCATTCCTCCGCGATGCTGCTGCCCGATATCGCGTTCGGATCGGATGCGCCCGAACCCGTCGCCGCTGAACGTGCGCCGGAGCCGGAAATTTCGGCCGAATCGGTCGAAGCAGCCGTCGCGGAAGCGTTGGCGGAGCCGTCGCCGTCGGTGGACGCCGTGGCCCTCGAAGCCGCGCCGGAGCCGGCCGCCGCCGAAGTCACGCCCGAGCCGGATTCCGTCAGCCAGGAATCGGCGGAGACCGCGGCCGCGAGCGAACCGGCCGAATTGGCGTCGGCCGAGACTGTGGCTGCCGATATTGCCGCCGCCGCCGCGCCCGAAGCGGCCGCAGCACCGGAACTGGTCGAAGTCTGGCGGCCCGGCGGCCGCTCCGAGGAGCGCCGCCCGCGTCACGACCGCAGCCGCCATCGCCACCACGACCGTCCGGCGGAAGGTGTTGCAAGCCCCGCCGCCGCTCCGGGGGAACCGGGCGACGCCGCCAAGGGCGATCGCCACCGGCGCGGACGGCGCGACCGTCACAACGAGTTCCGCAAACTGCGCGCCGATGCGCCGGCTGCTGCGCCGGCGGAAGGTGCCGCACCTGCGGCAGCCGAAGGCGCGCCGGCGGCTCGCGAACCGCGTGAGGACAGGGCGCATCAGCCGCGCGAGCGCTTTCAGGGCAAGGGCCGCGACAACGACAAGGGCCGGGACAACAAGGACCGTGGCAAG
>Ga0210410_10001668_pt1 | contig 20605 bp, 18 predicted proteins | sample IncBWC4MmetaG_FD_161058 | JGI IMG/M metagenome (GOLD analysis project Ga0210410, IMG submission 161058) | Forest soil microbial communities from Barre Woods Harvard Forest LTER site, Petersham, Massachusetts, United States - Inc-BW-C-4-M | ecosystem: Environmental > Terrestrial > Soil >... | reverse complement strand
CGCATACTGCCTGATGAGCGGCGTGGTATGCACCAAATCAACGTAGTGCTGCAGCTGCGAGACCGCGCCGGGGTCGGCCACGACCTTTGCCTCGATTACTTGAATTTCGCGCGGCGTGATTCCGACCATATCCGCGTAGCGGTTGAACACTCTAAGCATCGCTTCGACGTTAGCGGTGATATTCGACGCGTTCGCCGACAGCGGCGTTGGCCCAAGCCTCAGCTCGTAGATAGGCGGCACGTCCCAGGGCTGCATCACCGACCATTCGTGCAACAACCGCGTCGAGGCCTGCGTGCGCCGACGCGCCCCGTCAGGCACGCCGCCAGGGGTGAATGTGGGCGCGCCGCTCATGGCACGAGTAGCGCGCCCCTAGATGCAAATTCGACTGGCTTAAAGCCTGTCATGGACATCACCTCCTTCGCAATTTACCTACCGTTCGGTTGATTACCTCTTGCACTTAGCGAGAATAAAGTCTACTACTGTTCGCGAGCCAACGCCGCCGCAACGGTCTGGGTCAAACCGGGAACGTTGCGGCGTTTCTATTTTGCCCGGCCGTGCGGCCTTTCACTCGAGGAGAGCCGCATGGCAACGATCACCCCGACCAATCAAATCAACCCCGCGACGATGGCCGCGAACTGGGGCCCTGGCGTAATCAACAACGCCCAGAAGTGGCAGAAGAAGACGCTGGCACCCAAAGTCCTCTTCAACGCCAACCCCACTCAGAATCAGGCGAACTGGACAGTCGGCGTGCAGCGCGCCGCGTCGCTCGGCACCTACGCGACCAAGATTGCCGCGGTTGATCTCACTGCGATGGCCACCGGGATCGCGACCTACGGCACCACCAATTTCGCCGCCGCCGGCACGAACAAGGCCGCCAAGTACGCCGCGAAAACCAACGCCCTGGCAGCTGCAGAGACCGCGGTCCTCGGCCAGGTGCTCACGATGCCGAAGGGATCCGGCGCCAACAACGAAGCGCGAATGCTCGCATGGTCGCGCGGCATGGCCGCTTACAAGGGCAAAATTTAACTAGCAGGAGATCACTCTCATGGCGTTTCACATGGAGTATTTCCGCTCGTCTCTCGCGAGCGGCGTGACTGACGTTCTCCAGCAAGTTTCCTTCGTCGCGAGCGGCGTGCTCGCGCCCTCGGGATCGGCCGGCCTCCAGGTATCTGCGAGTCTATTCAAGCTACACAGTTTGTTTGGCGTCGGCGCCAACCTCGAGCGCATCCAGCCCCAGGCGGCATCTTTCCTGCCGGTCCCTTACCCCGATCTGGCCGGCAACAACGTCGGCACTGCGATGAACACCCCGGCCACCGTCTGGGATTTCTCGCGCAACCCGAAGGTGATGCGGCCGACTGAGACCCTGAACATCTTCGCTTCGCAAATCTCCGCCGGCGCCGAGACCGAAACCGTCTTCGTCCAGTTCACCGATGGGCTCGTCACCGCGGCGCCGCCGATTTCAACCGTGCCGAATTCCAACGGCAACGGGATGTTCTTCACTGCGCACGCGACCGCGACGACCACGTTGACCGCTAACGCGTTCACCCAAGTAACTCCCCTGCTCGATCTCCCGCTGCCCGCCGGCCAGTACGCACTGGTCGGCGCGCGCGTCATGTCCGCCAAAGCGCTCGCCTTCCGCATCGCGCCGATCAACGAACCGCTATGGCGTCCAGGCGCTCCGGCCGTCCAGGCGAGCACGGATCTAGACTACCCGGCGGCGCGCTTCATGAACCCTCTAACCGGCTACGTGTCGCACTGGGGTGTATGGCTGACCTTCTTCCAGAATACGGTACCCAACGTGCAGATCTTCAGCACCGCGGCCGACACGAAGGAAGATTTCTGGTTCGACATGATCAAGATCAGCGACGTGGTTACCGCCGCGGCACTGTAGGAGCGTGAACGATGCCCGACGAAAAAGTTGACACCGCGGCCGACCTCGAGGCAGCGAAGGCGCAGCTCGCTACGGCAGAAGCGGCACACGCCGCCGCGCTCGAGGAGTCGGAAGCGAATAAGTCGCCCGAGGAGATCTTCATAGACCTCCTCGAAGCGATCGTGATGCGCCTGGGTAACCGTCCCGAGATGCGCGCGATGGTCGCGGCGCTCAAGCCCAAGGCCGTCAAAGAGGAACCGCCGGCGAAAGAGTGAATGGCGACGACTACAATTTTCGCAGCGTCCAGGAACTGCTCGCCGCCTTCTACGGCGCCGCGTTCGTCACCCAGCCGATCGAGTCCGACTACACTGTCGGAGCGTCAGCTCTCGCGATTGGCAGCGCGCCTGGCGGCGTTCGGGTTGGGCTTCTGCTTTCGAATACCGGCAGCACCAATATCGCCGTCGCGTTCAACGCCGGACTGACCATCGCGACCGGAGTCCTGCTTCTACCCGGAGGCACATATACCTCCGACTGGTACTATGACGGCGATCTGGTCAGCCGCCAGCTTTACGCGATCAGCAGCGGCGCCGGCGGCACCTTGCACGCGCTCGAGCGCTTCCTCACCGGAGCGTAGCCGCGATGCCGCTAGTTCAAAATCCCTCGCTCGGCGGCGGCCAGGTCGCGATGCTGCAGACCGTCACGCAGCTCAGCAGCGCCGATATTCTGGCCCTTGCGAGCACAGGTAAACAGCTAGTCGCCGCGCCGGGCGCCGGCAAAATTCAGGTGCCGTTTGGCTTTTACTACTCGCTCGCGTTCGGAACTCATCCCTACGTCGTGGTCGGCGGGAGCATAGACAACCTGGCCCCTGCCTATGGCCTCAACGGCGATCAGATCGGGGCCAGCGTGCTCAACGTCGTCGCCCAAGGCACGAACAGCGTTGCCTATGGCGCCGGAGTACTTAGCCCGTTCGGCGGGCCTTTCGCCCAGGACGTAAATCAGCCGATCGTGCTCTTCGGCTCTAACTACAACGCCGGCCCTATCGTGACTGCGACCCTTGGCGCCGGCGGGCTCGGCTACGCCGCGAATGACACCGGGACGATCACCAACGGCACCAACGACGCGACTTACAAGGTGCTCACGGTCGGCGCCGGCGGCGCCGTGCTAACTTTCCAGATCACCGGCGCCGGCACTGCCTGCACCATCGCCAATGGCAACGCCACCGTTACCGGCGGCGCGCAGCCTGGCGTCGGCGTCGGCTTCACCGTGAACATCACCGCCGTGCAAATCGGCGACGGCACCCTCAAGGTAGTTACCTACTACCAAATCATCCCGGTCCCGTAGCTCGAGGAGGCGCCCGCGCGATGCCTTCCGATCCCTCCGGCACTCATCCCTCTGGCGTGCTCGTCCGCCCCGCGCCTGATTTCTTCGACGACCATCTCTGCCAGGGTGGCTTTATCTATTCTACCGACCCGATCACTAACCTGAACTGGGTTTCGATCTCTCTCTTCAACGACGCCAACAGCGGTGTGGCGCTCAAGGTGTACGGGCTGACTTATGGCGACGACAGCGGCTTCGGCACCATCGCGTATTATCGCCAGGGCCCGCCGCTCGGATCGTTCGTGTCGGAGGGTATAAACGTCCGCGCCGACCTCGGCGGGCCTTACGGGCAAATCTGGCAACGCCTCGACATCGCGCCGCACACCTTCGCGATCTACAACCTGCCGCTGCCCCCGACTGTCGTGAATCTCGGCAACCCTGGCTTTAACGCCAATACCATCCTGTCGCCGTTCCCTCTCTTCATCATCCCGGTTGGATGGTCCCTGGTCATAGCGAACCGGCTGCCAACCGGCATCGTGCAAGCCTCGTTCTGGTACCAGCAGGCCAACGAATGAGCAACCCGTACGTCAACATCCCTCTGCCGCCGGTCACCGGTCCTTATCCGACGCCCTCCTCCGCGATCGCGCCTGCCGGGTTTCTCTACTACGTGTTTTACTATTGGGACCCGTCGAAAAACGCGTGGGGGCAATCGTCCATTCTCTCCGCGCCCTGGAATGCGTACCCGTTTGGCTACTATCACACTCCGATCGATTGGCCGGGCGTGCCCACCGTAACCGTAGTTCTCGCGCGCACTGCCGAAGATGGAAGCATACAGCCAAACGTCCTGTTCGATGCCTCGACCGGCAACTGGGTTCGCCAGGGGCCCGAAGTAATCCCGCCGCCGCCGCCCCCGGTCGATCCGACGCAAGGCCAACCCCAGAGCACGAATTGTGCGCCCGGTTATTTCTTCATCCCGTACAGCGATGCGATCGGTGACTATCCAGGGCACCCGATAGCTCAACCGTTCCCGAATAACGACCCGACCAACCCGCAGCCCTCCGGCGTATGCGTTCCCATCTTCTTGACGATTCCACCGCCGGCGCCGCCGCCACCTCCACCGCCGCCGCCGCCGCCACCTCCACCGCCGCCGCCGCCGCCGCCTCCACCGCCGCCGCCTCCACCGCCGCCGCCTCCGACTCCGCAACCATGCCAGCCGTCAACGGATCCAACCGACGAGCTGGGGCAAGGGCTAACCTGCGTCATCGAGAATCTGATTTATTTGCAGTACCAGCTCTCGCAGCTGATGCCGCAAGGGCCAGGCGAGCCCGTAAACACCGACCCGGTCACATGCGCGCAGCTCACCGGCCTGGTCAACACGACCAACGCGTGGCTGTATCAAATCAGCCAGGCGATCAAGAACGCCTCGAGCGGCGCGCCCGTCGACCTGACAGCCGTTGTCACCGCCCTACTCCAGATCGCCGTCGCCGCGCAGTCATACCCGCCGGTCTGGAATTCGATCGCAACTGCGATCGGCGGCAAGCTCGACGGGATCGCCACCGCGATCGCGAGCTCCGGCGGCACCGACACGACCGGCATCGTAGCCGCGCTCAACAAGGCGAACGAGCAAGGCGACGTCGATCAGGCGATCTTCGACGCGCTCCAGGCCCAGGGCTTTCTCTCCGCCGCGGACCTCCAGACGCTGCAGGGCCTTAAATGGTCGGACGCGATCTCGTACATCATGGGCTCGAAGGCATGGCGCTACCTCGAGAAGGGCGTCAACTTCATCGGCGCCGGCCCGGAGGCGTGGGCGCGCGATCTCTCAGCGGCCGTGCCCGGCGCCGACGCGTATGTCGTGAGCAAGGTCACAGGCGCGATGATCGCCGAGCGCAACGCTATCCAGACTCCGCTCGAGCTGCTCATCAAGCAGATCGCCGGCGCGCTCACGCCGGCAGGACCCACGCAGCTCAATTCGATAGGCGTCAAACCCGACACCGTGCTCGCGGACGTCGTTGCTACAGCGCTCAACCTGCAGGTCACCGCGGCTGCGATCGCAATGGTCTTTCCTGGCATCGCTGAACGCTTCAGCACAATCACCGAGTACGCCACCGCCGTCCTGGGCTTCGAAGAGCTGCGCGACGTGCAGATCGGCCCGCTAGTTGAAGAGGGTATCGCCAAGCTCGCGACGTTCCAGGCGCGCGCAAAGTTTCAGCAGGAGCTGCCCGGCACGCCCGCGATGACCGGATGGGTCGCGCAAGGCCTGATGGATCCGGTGCGCGCCAAGGCGCTGTCGCTTTTCAACGGCACGCCGGACGAGATGTTCCCAATCATCAGCCGCGCCAGCTTCCGCGGCCTCAACGCGCGCCAGATGCTCCGCCTTATCGAGACGAACCTTTTTTCCGACGCCGAGATCGCGGACGAACTGACCTTCTCCGCGATGCGCCCGGTGTCTCAGGCTCGCATGCTACGAGCAGCTCCATATCTTGCGACAGCATCTCAACGTTCCTCGCTAATCGCCGCCATCGAATCAGCAGCGATTGCAGGGTTATTGGGAGATGCCGATCTGGCCGCGCAAGTAGATGCAGCCGAGTCAAATGACGATCGCGATTCACTGATCCTTTCACGCGTGCACCTCCAGCAGCTCGTCCAGGAGTCCAAAGACCTTGAGACTGAGTACACCACACTTTTTGTTGGCGGGCTGATCGATGACGCCACCTATCGCGCGAACCTTGCCGCGATCGGCCTGCAGCCGTGGAAGGTCAACACCGTCGCCGCCAAGGCCGAAGCGCGCGCCAACGCCACGCTCCATCGCAAGGAGCTGGCGGCCGCGGCCGCGGTGGCGCGCAAGACCGCCGGCGAAGAGCAGCAGGCCGCAATCAAAAACTTCATGGGCGGAGGTATCGACGCAGCAGCACTCGCAGCAGCGCTGATCGCAACGGGCCTAACGCCGACACAGGCTGCGGCTGTGGCCGATCTGCAGGTGCTACGAAAAGGAGGTGGTCTCCGCTGGGTGTACGGGCTTCAACTATCACCCACAGACGCGACACTCCTGCGTGCTCGAGTTGGAGCGCTAACGGACCAGCGGAAGCGCTTGGAGATTGATGATCCGACATACGTTGCTCAGCTCCAGGCGCTCGGCATCGGCCCTCGATACGTCAACGCGCTCCAGGCCGCCGCCGATGCGCTCATCTCACCCAAAACCGCAGCCTTCCCCATCGCAGTGAAGACTAACTAGCCCCCCTCAGTGTGGTGCTCGAGCTGTGGGATGGTGATCTCGCCGAACCGCCTGCCATCCGGCATCACCACGTGTGCGAGGAAGGCTTCATCGAAGGTTTCGATCCCAGCTGCCACGCTTTCCAGCTTGGCCTTGATCGCGAGCAGTAGCGCGCGCCAGGACGTGCGCATCTGCTGCGAATTCTTCTCGGGAGGCTGATGCAGCTCGAAGCGCACGCGCCGATTCTTAATCGCGAATTCGATCATCACCATGCGCGAGGTGTGATCGGTAGCGATGGCGAATTTGGACGCGCCATACTTCTGCACCGTATGCTCGATCTCTGCGCGCGAGCGGTCGACTGGCACGTGAGTCCTATAGGCGAACTTAGTTGACATAACATCCGTTCTGCGAATCCATCAGGAGTGCCACACTAAATACGCCAACGCGCACGCCGCCATCACGCACCACGCCAAAAGCGCAGCGCTCGCAGCGAACGATCGAAGGCGATACCGATTCCACGCCTTTGAAACCATCATTTTCGCAGCCTGAGCGGCAACCACTCGATTATCCCGCTCGGAAAAACCAGCCCAGTTTCACCCGAGCACATCTCGACAACTTGGATCAGCCTTAAGCCTGGGCATGCACGGCCGACCACGACGGACACTATTCCTAAATTGAACACTTCTACCCTCCTGGATGGTTCGCCACCCTCCCGCGATCGATCATGTGCCGCTGCAGCCATCGCCGGCGCGCCCGCTCGGTATTCATCCGATGCTTGTCCTCCGCCCAGGTGATCGCGAACGCCGCCGCGTAGTAGACCGCGATGCACACCTCCTCGAGCGTCAGGTCAACCGTTGTCATCGGCCCGCACCTCTTGACGTTGAGGCACAGTATGATCATAGTGTGCCTCATGGCGTCGTGGGAAATGTCCGAGCAGAAGATCCGATGCGCATCGTGCGGCCGGTTGTTCGCCACTACCAAGGCTTCGCAATCGCCCTTCCGTACGAATCACCCGACCTGCTCGCCAGAATGCGCGCGAGCTCGCAAAACCCAGCTTCAGCGCGCGCGCCGCGCGGACCGCCCTATAGGAGCAAACTGATGAGCTTTCTGCGGATACTTCTAAGCTGCGGTCACGTCGCCAAGGTGATCCGGCAAAAACGGCAATATTGGTGCGAACACTGCGGACGTCGGCGCCGCGGGATACGGATTTAGCTGACCGCGAGGCACAGTACGGCCGTAACTGCATTTTGAAAATGCAGTTCATCGTCCGCCCGCCTCCACCATCGCGGTGATTTGCATGCGCACCAGTTTCTCCTCGAGCACCGCCGCGGTCAGCATCGCCGCGCACACGCGCGCGCCGACGCCGGCTTGCGGGATCGGGCGCATCAGATGGTCCCGAAGCGCGATTAGGTCCTTCTCGAGGCCCTGCCACTGCTTCATCACCTCGACAAAATCCGCCGACAGTTGCGGCGTAGAATTAGCCAGCCGCGGCCCGCTCGGGGTGTTAGTTGTCATCGTGCCGCCTCTCGTGCGCGATCTCCATCATCTGGGCTAGCAACGCCTGTTGCTCGCGGCGCGTCTCCTCCAGGACCGCGTGCGGAATTCCGAGCCGTATCTGGATGCGAGCCAGCTTGTAGTCGTCGCGGTCCTCTTCCATGCCGTCGAGTAGCGCACACGCGCGTAGATGGTTACGCAGCCCGTTCATCACGAACGCTTTTTCGCGATCAGTCATGGGTATCCCCTCCACCGTGTGACTTCCTTCGCATTCGCTCGATGATCTCCATCGACTCCTTGATGTCGCGCGCCTTGCGCCGCGCCTCCCACTCTTTTCGCCTGGCTCGGGAGAGCTCGAGCGGCATCAGCTCGCCCTGTTTATGCTCAGAACTTACGTAACCCCCCACCTCAGAAGTGGGGGTATTAGAAGAATCAGACCCAGGCAGTGCGGTACGCGCCTCTTTTCGGCGTGCGCTGTCTTCGTACCACTGCACTACTTGCTCCCTCGTAAGACGCGCCTTCGGCGCGGCGCTAACATCGAATCGAGAACGGGCACCGCTGATGGCGTCAGCCACCAACCGCATGACGCGAGCCACTCCTTCAGGATCGGATTGTCGGTTGAGGAGGCCACGTAGAGAACGCCGATCAACGCGACGCAGTTGCCACACTTCGGGAGGCACGAGCACGAGCTTGCGGCCGGTCCATGCTCGAGGTGAGCGGGCGCGACTATAGGACTTGTACTGGCCAATTTTCTGCACCTCCCACTTTTGCCGCTCAGCCGGCGGCAACCCCCGCGCGTACCAGCGATTTTTTTGCTCGCCGTAAATCTCGCGAGCGACGGTTATTCCGGCCGTCAGCACGCGCCATGCGCGCCGCCCGCGACTGAGACGTAGTGGCTCGATGCGATGCCTCAACCCTGTCCGTTTTAGCAGCGCGCGGAGGGGCGTAGCCTCGCGTGCTAACAGGGCAAAGCTGCTCGCACCGAGCCGCCACATCCCAGGCTCGAGCTCGAGTCCGCGACGTCGATGAAGTTTGTGGGCGATCGAGGCGTGCTCCTCCAGCGGCGCCCAGATGCGAACGACGAAGTATCGAGTAGCCCCTCCGTCCGGGAGTGATGCGCCTAGATGCACTCTTGAGCGCGGTACCCGTGCAATGGACTTTGGGGCTACTCCATACTTCGCTTGTAGTCGATCGGCCATGCGGCGCCGATCGAATTCGAGACACCCGGGACATTCGCGGCAACGGATCACGCCCTCGAATCCGTCCCCACTGAATCGGAGCCGCCAGGGCTTCACCGGGAAGAGGCACATAGTTCCCCCGAACGTCGTGCCTACAACCTCGCCCTGCTCGTTTCTCCACGTCGCCGCGAATGCGCGCCCGGATGCCACCGCCATCGCCACCACCGCACCTCAGGGCGCACGATTGATCCGGCGCCGCCCAGGGTCGAGCGCCACCGCCCTGCCCTATCAACAATTTTCTGTGCACAGTGCTATAATCGCCCGGCACTGCGTAAACTGCGCGATTACAAGAGGGTGAAAATGTTACCTGGGAGTCACAATACTTCTTATGCGATCTACGCCGCAATTTCACCCTACCTTCGCTAAATGATCGCCATTCGGCCATCGGTTTCGCCCCTGGTCAGCTAACCCTTCTCAGGCGCTGGCTCTCCGTTCGCACCGCCGGCAGGCACTTCAGGCTCGCGTCGATCGACAGGAGGATCGCTCTCAGCTCGTTGATCCTGAAGTACCACAGCAGCAACGGCCGGATCAGGAGCAGGACCACTATCTGCAGCGCGATCAGTTGAGCTGCTAATTGGAGCATCGGGGAAAACCTCCCTTGGATCGATTAAGTCGCTACGGAATGCGGCTTTCATCACCTCGAGCACGCACAACCTACACAGGTACATTGGCGCCGACTGTGGCGGCGTCGAATGCGGCATCATCACGTCGAGCATGTCGGCGGGATCATTTACGGAAAGGCAAAGCGGACACGACTTAGCGATAGATTTGGCCACGCGCTATTGCTCCTCTTCGCCAGGCGCCACGATGGGCGAGCTCGGCGAGCTGTCGGCCGCGGCCGGGATCTCCGGCGCGTCCTGGGGCTTCTGCAGCCCACGTTTCTCCAGGTAGCGCGCGAACGTCGCCGCGCCCTTATCACGGATGCGCTCGATCACCTGGTTGGCCAGGATGAGCGCCTGCACTACGGCCTCGCCCCAGCTCGGGTTGGCGCGCCGGATCGCGGCCGCCGCCGACGCGAGCGCATTTGAGGCGCTATCGAGCTCCTGGACGTCCCGCTCGGTAAGGCGCGCGCCATGTTTCGACGATACCACGCCGACACTAATACGACACCGACGCGCCGTACGTCAAGGCACGCACCTCGACGAAGCTCCGCTATTTCTTATTGGATTTCCTTTCGCTCAAATTCGAACTGTTTGTGACCCACCGGTAGGGCTAAAAACCCCCCAGAATCGACGCGATGCTCCCCGACCCTCGCCAGGTGCCGACTTGTCCACAGCTGTGGATTCTCGACGCCCTGGACGCCCTCAGAGCCCGTCTATGCCACCGGCGGGATGTTTCTCTGCCTTCGAAAATATTTGGTGTTCAGGTAATCCTGCACCCACTCTGGCGTGAAAATCTCCACTCGAATTCCGACGCTATTCGCCCGCTGCGCGACGATTGGATCATTAACCGCGAACAGCAGCACGCCCTGCACGCTCCGTGGCGCGTACTGCCTGATGAGCGGCGTGGTATGCACCAAATCAACGTAGTGCTGCAGCTGCGAGACCGCGCCGGGGTCAGCCACGACCTTTGCCTCGATTACTTGAATCTCGCGCGGCGTAATTCCGACCATATCCGCGTAGCGGTTGAACACTCTAAGCATCGCTTCGACGTTGGCCGTGATATTAGACGCGTTCGCCGACAGCGGCGTCGGCCCAAGCCTCAGCTCGTAGATAGGCGGCACGTCCCAGGGCTGCATCACCGACCATTCGTGCAACAACCGCGTCGAGGCCTGCGTGCGCCGACGAGGCCCGTCAGGCACGCCGCCCGGTGTGAATGTGGGAGGCGCGCTCACGGCCTACGCCAGTACAACGGATCGGGTCGTGCAATCGTGGGCGGGTATGCAAATATGCAAATAAAGGTGTGCCACATTTGCATACACCAATAAAAGTTACCTACCATTTGGTCGGTAAGCTCTTGCGTTTGGCGCGCCATCGGATTACAGATACTCGCGAGCCACCACCGCTGCAACGGTCTGGGCAAACCGGAAACGTTGCAGCGTTTCTTTTTTACCAGGCCGTGCGGCATTTCACTCGAGGAGACGCCGCATGGCAACGATCACCCCGACCAATCAAATCAACCCCGCGACGATGGCCGCGAACTGGGGGCCTGGCGTAATCAACAACGCCCAGAAGTGGCAGAAGAAGACGCTGGCGCCGAAAGTCCTCTTCAACGCCAACCCCACTCAGAATCAGGCGAACTGGACAGTCGGCGTGCAGCGCGCCGCGTCGCTCGGCACCTACGCGACCAAGATTGCCGCGGTTGATCTCACTGCGATGGCCACCGGGATCGCGACCTACGGCACCACCAATTTCGCCGCCGCCGGCACGAACAAGGCCGCCAAGTACGCCGCGAAAACCAACGCCCTGGCAGCTGCAGAGACCGCGGTCCTCGGCCAGGTGCTCACGATGCCGAAGGGATCCGGCGCCAACAACGAAGCGCGAATGCTCGCATGGTCGCGCGGCATGGCCGCTTACAAGGGCAAAATTTAACTAGCAGGAGATCACTCTCATGGCGTTTCACATGGAGTATTTCCGCTCGTCTCTCGCGAGCGGCGTGACTGACGTTCTCCAGCAAGTTTCCTTCGTCGCGAGCGGCGTGCTCGCGCCCTCGGGATCGGCCGGCCTCCAGGTATCTGCGAGTCTATTCAAGCTACACAGTTTGTTTGGCGTCGGCGCCAACCTCGAGCGCATCCAGCCCCAGGCGGCATCTTTCCTGCCGGTCCCTTACCCCGATCTGGCCGGCAACAACGTCGGCACTGCGATGAACACCCCGGCCACCGTCTGGGATTTCTCGCGCAACCCGAAGGTGATGCGGCCGACTGAGACCCTGAACATCTTCGCTTCGCAAATCTCCGCCGGCGCCGAGACCGAAACCGTCTTCGTCCAGTTCACCGATGGGCTCGTCACCGCGGCGCCGCCGATTTCAACCGTGCCGAATTCCAACGGCAACGGGATGTTCTTCACTGCGCACGCGACCGCGACGACCACGTTGACCGCTAACGCGTTCACCCAAGTAACTCCCCTGCTCGATCTCCCGCTGCCCGCCGGCCAGTACGCACTGGTCGGCGCGCGCGTCATGTCCGCCAAAGCGCTCGCCTTCCGCATCGCGCCGATCAACGAACCGCTATGGCGTCCAGGCGCTCCGGCCGTCCAGGCGAGCACGGATCTAGACTACCCGGCGGCGCGCTTCATGAACCCTCTAACCGGCTACGTGTCGCACTGGGGTGTATGGCTGACCTTCTTCCAGAATACGGTACCCAACGTGCAGATCTTCAGCACCGCGGCCGACACGAAGGAAGATTTCTGGTTCGACATGATCAAGATCAGCGACGTGGTTACCGCCGCGGCACTGTAGGAGCGTGAACGATGCCCGACGAAAAAGTTGACACCGCGGCCGACCTCGAGGCAGCGAAGGCGCAGCTCGCTACGGCAGAAGCGGCACACGCCGCCGCGCTCGAGGAGTCGGAAGCGAATAAGTCGCCCGAGGAGATCTTCATAGACCTCCTCGAAGCGATCGTGATGCGCCTGGGTAACCGTCCCGAGATGCGCGCGATGGTCGCGGCGCTCAAGCCCAAGGCCGTCAAAGAGGAACCGCCGGCGAAAGAGTGAATGGCGACGACTACAATTTTCGCAGCGTCCAGGAACTGCTCGCCGCCTTCTACGGCGCCGCGTTCGTCACCCAGCCGATCGAGTCCGACTACACTGTCGGAGCGTCAGCTCTCGCGATTGGCAGCGCGCCTGGCGGCGTTCGGGTTGGGCTTCTGCTTTCGAATACCGGCAGCACCAATATCGCCGTCGCGTTCAACGCCGGACTGACCATCGCGACCGGAGTCCTGCTTCTACCCGGAGGCACATATACCTCCGACTGGTACTATGACGGCGATCTGGTCAGCCGCCAGCTTTACGCGATCAGCAGCGGCGCCGGCGGCACCTTGCACGCGCTCGAGCGCTTCCTCACCGGAGCGTAGCCGCGATGCCGCTAGTTCAAAATCCCTCGCTCGGCGGCGGCCAGGTCGCGATGCTGCAGACCGTCACGCAGCTCAGCAGCGCCGATATTCTGGCCCTTGCGAGCACAGGTAAACAGCTAGTCGCCGCGCCGGGCGCCGGCAAAATTCAGGTGCCGTTTGGCTTTTACTACTCGCTCGCGTTCGGAACTCATCCCTACGTCGTGGTCGGCGGGAGCATAGACAACCTGGCCCCTGCCTATGGCCTCAACGGCGATCAGATCGGGGCCAGCGTGCTCAACGTCGTCGCCCAAGGCACGAACAGCGTTGCCTATGGCGCCGGAGTACTTAGCCCGTTCGGCGGGCCTTTCGCCCAGGACGTAAATCAGCCGATCGTGCTCTTCGGCTCTAACTACAACGCCGGCCCTATCGTGACTGCGACCCTTGGCGCCGGCGGGCTCGGCTACGCCGCGAATGACACCGGGACGATCACCAACGGCACCAACGACGCGACTTACAAGGTGCTCACGGTCGGCGCCGGCGGCGCCGTGCTAACTTTCCAGATCACCGGCGCCGGCACTGCCTGCACCATCGCCAATGGCAACGCCACCGTTACCGGCGGCGCGCAGCCTGGCGTCGGCGTCGGCTTCACCGTGAACATCACCGCCGTGCAAATCGGCGACGGCACCCTCAAGGTAGTTACCTACTACCAAATCATCCCGGTCCCGTAGCTCGAGGAGGCGCCCGCGCGATGCCTTCCGATCCCTCCGGCACTCATCCCTCTGGCGTGCTCGTCCGCCCCGCGCCTGATTTCTTCGACGACCATCTCTGCCAGGGTGGCTTTATCTATTCTACCGACCCGATCACTAACCTGAACTGGGTTTCGATCTCTCTCTTCAACGACGCCAACAGCGGTGTGGCGCTCAAGGTGTACGGGCTGACTTATGGCGACGACAGCGGCTTCGGCACCATCGCGTATTATCGCCAGGGCCCGCCGCTCGGATCGTTCGTGTCGGAGGGTATAAACGTCCGCGCCGACCTCGGCGGGCCTTACGGGCAAATCTGGCAACGCCTCGACATCGCGCCGCACACCTTCGCGATCTACAACCTGCCGCTGCCCCCGACTGTCGTGAATCTCGGCAACCCTGGCTTTAACGCCAATACCATCCTGTCGCCGTTCCCTCTCTTCATCATCCCGGTTGGATGGTCCCTGGTCATAGCGAACCGGCTGCCAACCGGCATCGTGCAAGCCTCGTTCTGGTACCAGCAGGCCAACGAATGAGCAACCCGTACGTCAACATCCCTCTGCCGCCGGTCACCGGTCCTTATCCGACGCCCTCCTCCGCGATCGCGCCTGCCGGGTTTCTCTACTACGTGTTTTACTATTGGGACCCGTCGAAAAACGCGTGGGGGCAATCGTCCATTCTCTCCGCGCCCTGGAATGCGTACCCGTTTGGCTACTATCACACTCCGATCGATTGGCCGGGCGTGCCCACCGTAACCGTAGTTCTCGCGCGCACTGCCGAAGATGGAAGCATACAGCCAAACGTCCTGTTCGATGCCTCGACCGGCAACTGGGTTCGCCAGGGGCCCGAAGTAATCCCGCCGCCGCCGCCCCCGGTCGATCCGACGCAAGGCCAACCCCAGAGCACGAATTGTGCGCCCGGTTATTTCTTCATCCCGTACAGCGATGCGATCGGTGACTATCCAGGGCACCCGATAGCTCAACCGTTCCCGAATAACGACCCGACCAACCCGCAGCCCTCCGGCGTATGCGTTCCCATCTTCTTGACGATTCCACCGCCGGCGCCGCCGCCACCTCCACCGCCGCCGCCGCCGCCACCTCCACCGCCGCCGCCGCCGCCGCCTCCACCGCCGCCGCCTCCACCGCCGCCGCCTCCGACTCCGCAACCATGCCAGCCGTCAACGGATCCAACCGACGAGCTGGGGCAAGGGCTAACCTGCGTCATCGAGAATCTGATTTATTTGCAGTACCAGCTCTCGCAGCTGATGCCGCAAGGGCCAGGCGAGCCCGTAAACACCGACCCGGTCACATGCGCGCAGCTCACCGGCCTGGTCAACACGACCAACGCGTGGCTGTATCAAATCAGCCAGGCGATCAAGAACGCCTCGAGCGGCGCGCCCGTCGACCTGACAGCCGTTGTCACCGCCCTACTCCAGATCGCCGTCGCCGCGCAGTCATACCCGCCGGTCTGGAATTCGATCGCAACTGCGATCGGCGGCAAGCTCGACGGGATCGCCACCGCGATCGCGAGCTCCGGCGGCACCGACACGACCGGCATCGTAGCCGCGCTCAACAAGGCGAACGAGCAAGGCGACGTCGATCAGGCGATCTTCGACGCGCTCCAGGCCCAGGGCTTTCTCTCCGCCGCGGACCTCCAGACGCTGCAGGGCCTTAAATGGTCGGACGCGATCTCGTACATCATGGGCTCGAAGGCATGGCGCTACCTCGAGAAGGGCGTCAACTTCATCGGCGCCGGCCCGGAGGCGTGGGCGCGCGATCTCTCAGCGGCCGTGCCCGGCGCCGACGCGTATGTCGTGAGCAAGGTCACAGGCGCGATGATCGCCGAGCGCAACGCTATCCAGACTCCGCTCGAGCTGCTCATCAAGCAGATCGCCGGCGCGCTCACGCCGGCAGGACCCACGCAGCTCAATTCGATAGGCGTCAAACCCGACACCGTGCTCGCGGACGTCGTTGCTACAGCGCTCAACCTGCAGGTCACCGCGGCTGCGATCGCAATGGTCTTTCCTGGCATCGCTGAACGCTTCAGCACAATCACCGAGTACGCCACCGCCGTCCTGGGCTTCGAAGAGCTGCGCGACGTGCAGATCGGCCCGCTAGTTGAAGAGGGTATCGCCAAGCTCGCGACGTTCCAGGCGCGCGCAAAGTTTCAGCAGGAGCTGCCCGGCACGCCCGCGATGACCGGATGGGTCGCGCAAGGCCTGATGGATCCGGTGCGCGCCAAGGCGCTGTCGCTTTTCAACGGCACGCCGGACGAGATGTTCCCAATCATCAGCCGCGCCAGCTTCCGCGGCCTCAACGCGCGCCAGATGCTCCGCCTTATCGAGACGAACCTTTTTTCCGACGCCGAGATCGCGGACGAACTGACCTTCTCCGCGATGCGCCCGGTGTCTCAGGCTCGCATGCTACGAGCAGCTCCATATCTTGCGACAGCATCTCAACGTTCCTCGCTAATCGCCGCCATCGAATCAGCAGCGATTGCAGGGTTATTGGGAGATGCCGATCTGGCCGCGCAAGTAGATGCAGCCGAGTCAAATGACGATCGCGATTCACTGATCCTTTCACGCGTGCACCTCCAGCAGCTCGTCCAGGAGTCCAAAGACCTTGAGACTGAGTACACCACACTTTTTGTTGGCGGGCTGATCGATGACGCCACCTATCGCGCGAACCTTGCCGCGATCGGCCTGCAGCCGTGGAAGGTCAACACCGTCGCCGCCAAGGCCGAAGCGCGCGCCAACGCCACGCTCCATCGCAAGGAGCTGGCGGCCGCGGCCGCGGTGGCGCGCAAGACCGCCGGCGAAGAGCAGCAGGCCGCAATCAAAAACTTCATGGGCGGAGGTATCGACGCAGCAGCACTCGCAGCAGCGCTGATCGCAACGGGCCTAACGCCGACACAGGCTGCGGCTGTGGCCGATCTGCAGGTGCTACGAAAAGGAGGTGGTCTCCGCTGGGTGTACGGGCTTCAACTATCACCCACAGACGCGACACTCCTGCGTGCTCGAGTTGGAGCGCTAACGGACCAGCGGAAGCGCTTGGAGATTGATGATCCGACATACGTTGCTCAGCTCCAGGCGCTCGGCATCGGCCCTCGATACGTCAACGCGCTCCAGGCCGCCGCCGATGCGCTCATCTCACCCAAAACCGCAGCCTTCCCCATCGCAGTGAAGACTAACTAGCCCCCCTCAGTGTGGTGCTCGAGCTGTGGGATGGTGATCTCGCCGAACCGCCTGCCATCCGGCATCACCACGTGTGCGAGGAAGGCTTCATCGAAGGTTTCGATCCCAGCTGCCACGCTTTCCAGCTTGGCCTTGATCGCGAGCAGTAGCGCGCGCCAGGACGTGCGCATCTGCTGCGAATTCTTCTCGGGAGGCTGATGCAGCTCGAAGCGCACGCGCCGATTCTTAATCGCGAATTCGATCATCACCATGCGCGAGGTGTGATCGGTAGCGATGGCGAATTTGGACGCGCCATACTTCTGCACCGTATGCTCGATCTCTGCGCGCGAGCGGTCGACTGGCACGTGAGTCCTATAGGCGAACTTAGTTGACATAACATCCGTTCTGCGAATCCATCAGGAGTGCCACACTAAATACGCCAACGCGCACGCCGCCATCACGCACCACGCCAAAAGCGCAGCGCTCGCAGCGAACGATCGAAGGCGATACCGATTCCACGCCTTTGAAACCATCATTTTCGCAGCCTGAGCGGCAACCACTCGATTATCCCGCTCGGAAAAACCAGCCCAGTTTCACCCGAGCACATCTCGACAACTTGGATCAGCCTTAAGCCTGGGCATGCACGGCCGACCACGACGGACACTATTCCTAAATTGAACACTTCTACCCTCCTGGATGGTTCGCCACCCTCCCGCGATCGATCATGTGCCGCTGCAGCCATCGCCGGCGCGCCCGCTCGGTATTCATCCGATGCTTGTCCTCCGCCCAGGTGATCGCGAACGCCGCCGCGTAGTAGACCGCGATGCACACCTCCTCGAGCGTCAGGTCAACCGTTGTCATCGGCCCGCACCTCTTGACGTTGAGGCACAGTATGATCATAGTGTGCCTCATGGCGTCGTGGGAAATGTCCGAGCAGAAGATCCGATGCGCATCGTGCGGCCGGTTGTTCGCCACTACCAAGGCTTCGCAATCGCCCTTCCGTACGAATCACCCGACCTGCTCGCCAGAATGCGCGCGAGCTCGCAAAACCCAGCTTCAGCGCGCGCGCCGCGCGGACCGCCCTATAGGAGCAAACTGATGAGCTTTCTGCGGATACTTCTAAGCTGCGGTCACGTCGCCAAGGTGATCCGGCAAAAACGGCAATATTGGTGCGAACACTGCGGACGTCGGCGCCGCGGGATACGGATTTAGCTGACCGCGAGGCACAGTACGGCCGTAACTGCATTTTGAAAATGCAGTTCATCGTCCGCCCGCCTCCACCATCGCGGTGATTTGCATGCGCACCAGTTTCTCCTCGAGCACCGCCGCGGTCAGCATCGCCGCGCACACGCGCGCGCCGACGCCGGCTTGCGGGATCGGGCGCATCAGATGGTCCCGAAGCGCGATTAGGTCCTTCTCGAGGCCCTGCCACTGCTTCATCACCTCGACAAAATCCGCCGACAGTTGCGGCGTAGAATTAGCCAGCCGCGGCCCGCTCGGGGTGTTAGTTGTCATCGTGCCGCCTCTCGTGCGCGATCTCCATCATCTGGGCTAGCAACGCCTGTTGCTCGCGGCGCGTCTCCTCCAGGACCGCGTGCGGAATTCCGAGCCGTATCTGGATGCGAGCCAGCTTGTAGTCGTCGCGGTCCTCTTCCATGCCGTCGAGTAGCGCACACGCGCGTAGATGGTTACGCAGCCCGTTCATCACGAACGCTTTTTCGCGATCAGTCATGGGTATCCCCTCCACCGTGTGACTTCCTTCGCATTCGCTCGATGATCTCCATCGACTCCTTGATGTCGCGCGCCTTGCGCCGCGCCTCCCACTCTTTTCGCCTGGCTCGGGAGAGCTCGAGCGGCATCAGCTCGCCCTGTTTATGCTCAGAACTTACGTAACCCCCCACCTCAGAAGTGGGGGTATTAGAAGAATCAGACCCAGGCAGTGCGGTACGCGCCTCTTTTCGGCGTGCGCTGTCTTCGTACCACTGCACTACTTGCTCCCTCGTAAGACGCGCCTTCGGCGCGGCGCTAACATCGAATCGAGAACGGGCACCGCTGATGGCGTCAGCCACCAACCGCATGACGCGAGCCACTCCTTCAGGATCGGATTGTCGGTTGAGGAGGCCACGTAGAGAACGCCGATCAACGCGACGCAGTTGCCACACTTCGGGAGGCACGAGCACGAGTTTCCGTCCGGTCCATGCTCGAGGTGAGCGGGCGCGACTATAGGACTTGTACTCGCCAATTTTTTGCACCTCCCACTTCTGCCGCTCAGCCGGCGGCAACCCCCGCGCGTACCAACGATTTCTCTGCTCGCCGTAAATCTCGCGAGCGACGGTTATACCGGCAGTCAGCACGCGCCACGCGCGCCGGCCGCGACTGAGACGTAGTGGCTCGATGCGGTGCTGATAGCCGAGACGCTTCAGCACATCGCGCATACGACGAGTCCCGCGCGCTATTACCGCGAAGCTGGACGCACCGAGCCGCCACATCCCAGGCTCGAGCTCGAGTCCACGACGTCGATGAAGTTTGTGGGCGATCGAGGCGTGCAGCTCGAGCGGCGCCCAGATGCGCACCACGAAGAGAGTTGGGGAAGGCGCGGCGGTCGACCCCGCCCTCCCCGTTCGACCGCTCCGGCCATTTGAATTCCCGCCGGTCGGGGAATGCTGATATTTCGCGTTGAGTCGATCGGCCATGCGGCGCCGATCTAATTCGAGACATCCGGGACATTCGCGGCAACGGAGGATCCCCGAAAACCCGTCCCCATGAAATCTGATTCGCCAGGGCTTGACCGGATCGTGGCACATCGTGCCGCCGTAGGTTGTCGCTACAACCTCGCCCTGCTCTGTTCTCCACGTCGCCGCGAATGCGCGCCCGGATGCCACCGCCATCGTCACCACCGCACCTCAGGGCGCACGATTGATCGCGCGCCGGCCCAGGTCGAACGTACCCGCCCTGCCCTATCCACAATTTTCTGTGCACAGTGCTATAATCGCTCGGCACTGCGTAAACAAAGAGGCGACTAGATGGCGAAAATGTTGACTTGTAGTCACAATACTTCTTATGCGATCTACGCCGCAATTTCGCCGCATCTTGGCTAAATGATCGTCCTTCTGCCACCGGTTTCGCCCCTGTTCAGCTAACCCTTTTCAGTCTCGCCGCTTCGGTCCGGACCGCCGGCAGGCACTTCATGCTCGAGTCGATGGAGCTCAGCAGGTCTATCAACGTTGTTATCCTGAAATACCACAGCAGCAACGGCCGGATCAGGAGCAGAACCACTATCTGCAGGGCGATCAGTTGAGCTGCCAATTGGAGCATCGGGAAACACCTCCCCTGGGTCGATTAACTCGCTTCGCATCGCGCACTTGACGATCTCGAGCACGCACAACCTGCACAGGTACATCGGCGCCGACTGTGGCGGCGTCGAATGCGCCATCGTCACCGGCAGCATGTCAGCGGGATCATTTACGGAAAGGCAAAGCGGACACGACTTAGCGATAGATTTGGCCACGCGCTATTGCTCCTCCTCGCCAGGCGCCACGATGGGCGAGCTCGGCGAGTCTGCGGCCGCGGCC
>Ga0210410_10001666_pt1 | contig 20615 bp, 21 predicted proteins | sample IncBWC4MmetaG_FD_161058 | JGI IMG/M metagenome (GOLD analysis project Ga0210410, IMG submission 161058) | Forest soil microbial communities from Barre Woods Harvard Forest LTER site, Petersham, Massachusetts, United States - Inc-BW-C-4-M | ecosystem: Environmental > Terrestrial > Soil >... | reverse complement strand
CCAGTGTAAATTGAACCCGGCAGGCTACCTGGGCAAGGACGCCTTTTCGACGGGAAGGGGATCTGCGAAGTCGACAGGCGACAGCGTTCGCACGATGGGAATGCCGGCCTTGCCGAGGACGTGGGTGACCTGTGTTTCGCGCAATCTGGACGCGTCGTATTCGAGCGTGAGGTGGTTTTGCTTTTCGTCCACGCGGAAGCGGCGCAGTCCGTAGGTGTTGGCGAATTCTCCTAGGCGCTGAAGCTGTTCGAAGCTGGGCGGCGAGTGGAGTTCGTAGGTGATTTCAAGAAGTGTCATGCCAGAATTATACCAGCGGCGGCGGGGAATGCAGCAGCGGTTCAAGAAGCTCACAGCCAACAGCCAACAGCAAAGCATCTACTGAATGTCATCCGGAACCCGTGCCGTTTGCGGGTGAGGGACCTGCTTTTCCTTATGGCCAGGGACTCAGCGCCGCTTGACAGCAAATAGACCTGGGGGGTATAAATACCCCTGAGGGGTATAAGGCGATGGAAAAGCAGGCACGCAAGGCGGCGGGAGTGGACGCGGATTTGAAAGCCGCGAACCTGAACCGGCTGAAGCGAATCGAGGGACAGGTCCGAGGCCTCCAGAAGATGGTGGAAGAAGACCGCTATTGCGCGGACATCCTGGTGCAGGTCGCGTCGGTGCAGGAAGCACTGCGCGGGGTGGGGCGCAACCTGATGAAGAATCACCTCCAGCATTGCGCCATGAAGGCGATCAGCAGCGGCAAGCCCAAGGAAGCGGCGGCGATGTACGACGAGCTGTTGGAACTTGTTTACAAGCACCTCCGCTGAGCGGGAAGCGGAAGAGAGAAAGAAGGGAAAGTCCGATGGAACGCGATCCAGTCTGCGGAATGAATGTTGATCCGGAAAAGGCCAAAGCAAAGGTGGAGCACGGTGGAAAGAACTACTTTTTCTGCAGCGCCGGCTGCGTGAAGCGGTTTGAGCAGACACCACACCAATTTCTTTCGGCGGCGGCGCCCGGCACCGCGACCGACGGAATTCAAATCGCCGCAGCCGCAAAACCCGCTTTGGCTTCGCTGCCGATTTTCGCGCCGGAGCCAAGAGTGAAGGATCCAGTCTGCGGGATGATGGTGGACCCGCAGAAAGCCGCGGGAAAGGTCGAGCACGCTCGGAAAACGTACTTCTTCTGTTCGCTGCGTTGCAAGGAGCGATTCGAAAAGGAGCCGGAGAAATTTCTGACAGCTCCTGGAATTGCCGGGATGGAGCATGCCCATGCGGCGACCCCTCCCGCGAGTGCACAAAACACTCGATATACCTGCCCGATGCACCCGGAGATTGTGCAGATCGGTCCGGGAAGCTGCCCGATTTGCGGGATGGCCCTCGAGCCGATGGATATTCTGCCGGAAGAACAGGCCGACCCGGAGTACGACTCAATGCGCAAGCGTCTGTGGGTCAGTGCGGCACTGTCTCTGCCACTGCTGGCGCTTTCGATGGCGGGCGATGCGCTTGGCCTCCATTTCGCTCCCGGCGTGAAAAATGGGATTGAGCTTCTACTTGCCTCGCCGGTTGTGATCTGGGGAGGCTGGCCTTTTTTCGAACGCTTCTGGGCTTCGCTGGTGAATCGCAGTCCCAACATGTTCACGCTGATCGGGCTAGGCACCGGCGCGGCGTATCTCTATAGCGTGGCGGCGACGCTCTTCCCGCAATTTTTCCCGGACTCGTTTCGCGACATGCATGGCGAGGTTTCCGTTTATTTCGAAGCGGCGGCAGTGATCACAACACTGGTCCTTGTCGGCCAGGTTCTCGAACTGCGCGCGCGGCAACAAACCAGCGGCGCGATTCGGGAATTGTTGCATCTCGCGCCGCAGACTGCTCATGTGGTTGCAAGTGGCGGCGACCATGACGTTCCCCTCGACCAAGTGAAACGCGGAGATTTGCTGCGCGTGCGTCCGGGCGAACGCGTCCCGGTCGACGGCGCCGTGCGCGAAGGCGCAAGCGCGGTGGACGAGTCCATGGTCACCGGCGAACCACTGCCTGTGGAGAAGCAGCCCGGCGACACGGTCACCGGCGGGACGCTCAACTTCAGCGGCAGCTTTGTGATGGTGGCCGAGCGCATCGGCAGCGAAACGCTGCTTGCGCGAATCGTCAAACTGGTCAGCGAAGCGCAACGCAGCCGTGCGCCCATGCAGCGCCTGGCGGACAAAGTGGCGGCATATTTTGTGCCCGGCGTTGTGGCCGCGGCGCTTCTAGCCTTTCTCGGCTGGGTTTTGTTCGGCCCGGAGCCGCGATTCGCTCACGCACTGCTTGCGGCAGTCTCTGTACTCATCATCGCTTGCCCGTGCGCGCTCGGATTGGCCACGCCTATGTCCATCATGGTGGCCGTGGGGCACGGCGCGACGACAGGTGTGCTCGTACGCAACGCCGAAGCGCTGGAAACGTTGGCGCGGGTGAATACGTTGGTCTTAGATAAGACCGGCACGCTGACGGAAGGGAGACCACGTGTTGCAAGAGTGGAAGTGTTCGAGGAGAGCGGGCTTTCCAAGGATAGGCTGCTGTCGGTGGCCGCGAGCGTTGAACGTGCTAGCGAGCATCCCCTAGCCAGAGCGATTGTAGAGGCCGCGAAAGAAAAGGGCGTTGAGCTGAGGGAGTCCACAGAATTCCGCGCGATTCCTGGGGGAGGAGTCGAAGCCGTTTTAGAGTGCGACCGCGTTTTGATCGGCACTCCGAAATTCCTGCAGGAACGCGGAATCGTGGGGACGAGTGGTCCATCTGGTCAAGATTTTGCGTTTGATCAAGGGACCGAGCGCACGGCATCAACAACTCAAGTGGCGGTCGCCATCAACGAAAAAGCGGTCGGCGTCATAACACTGGCTGACCTTCTTAAGGACTCGGCGCCCGAAGCAATCAACGCGTTGCGCGCCGAGGGCTTGCGCTTGGTAATGCTTACGGGCGACCGGCGCGAATCGGCCGAAGCAATCGCGCAGCGATTGGGCCTAACGGAAATTGAAGCCGAGGTGCGGCCGGAACAGAAGGCCGCGGTGATCGAGCGTCTCAAGAAAGAAGGCCGTACTGTAGCCATGGCCGGCGACGGCATCAACGATGCGCCGGCGCTCGCCGCAGCCGACGTCGGCATTGCCATGGGCACCGGCACCGACATCGCCATCGAAAGTGCTGGAATCACTCTTGTGAAGGGCGATCTGCGCGGCATCGTGCGGGCGCGGCGGTTGTCCCGAGCGACGGTCAGCAACATCAAGCAAAACCTGGCTTTTGCCTTCGTCTACAACCTGCTGGGCGTTCCCATTGCCGCAGGAGTTTTCTTCCCGTTCTTCCACTGGCTCCTGAGCCCCATGATCGCCAGTGCAGCGATGAGCTTCAGCTCGGTTTCTGTGATAAGTAATGCGCTTCGCCTGCGGGGCGTGAAACTCTAACCTTTCGGCACTCCGCTACCTGACCGCACGCCACCTTTGATCGTCTATACCCTCAAGAGCGGGAACATTCTGCGTGGAACTGCGTATCAATGTGCAGCGGTCGGAATGAATACCGGGCCGGGGGTGGTTATGTCCAGCAGTAGCAACAGTTTAACCAATGGAAAGGCGGCCAAGAAGCGCCGTCGGCGCATCATCATCGGCAGCATCGTGGCGCTGGTCCTCGTTGGTGGAGGATACGGCGTATATGCCGCCCTGCGCCCAAATCACGAAATTGATCCTTCCAAACTAGCCGTGGCGGAGCGAGGCGACCTGGCAAAAGTCGTCGTCGCAACGGGCAAGATCCAGCCGCTCTCCAAGGTCGAAGTGAAATCCAAAGCCAGCGGCATCGTGAAAAAGCTCTATGTGGATTACGGCGACCACGTGAAGGCGGGCCAGTTGCTGGCAGAACTCGACAAGGTGCAACTGGAAGCCAGCTTGCGCGCCGCCCAGGCGAATTACCAGGCGGCGCAGGCCGCAAAGGATTCGGCCGAGGCCACCCTCGAACGCAACAAAGTGGACGCGGAAGGGCCGGACGTGCCATTTCTCAAGCTGAACATGGAACGCGCGGAGCAGATGTTCAAGGACGGCGTGATGTCCAAGAGCCTGGTGGAAGACGCCGAGAAGAATTACCAGCTCGCTCTGAACAAGCAAGTGAGCGCCCAGCGGAACTTGGCTGTATCGCGCGCGGAGATTGCTAAAGCGGTGGCGCAGGAGGCTCAAGCCAAGGCCGCCCTCGAAAACGCGCAAGAAGACCTGCGCAATTCCACGATTATCAGTCCCATCGACGGGCTGGTGTTGTCGCGCGACGTGAACGTCGGCGACGCGGTGAGCTCCATCCTCGTGCTTGGATCTCAAGCGACGCTGATTATGACGCTGGGAGATGTGAGCGAAGTCTATGTGCAGGGCAAAGTAGACGAAGCCGACATTGGCAAGGTGTATCTGAACCAGGCCGCTCGCATCGTCGTCGAGTCGTTCAAGGACAAGAAATTCACCGGCAAAGTGACGAAGATTTCTCCGTTGGGCAAGGAGAAAGACAACGTCACGACGTTTGAAGTGCGTGTTTCCATTTCGAATCCCACCGGCGAGCTGAAAGCCAACATGAGCGCCAACGCGGAAATAGTGCTGGAAGAGAAAAAGAACGTGCTGATGGTGCCGGAAGCGTCGCTGATTTACGACAAGGATCGCAAAGCCTCGGTGGAGATTCCTGAACCGAAGGCAGACAACGGAAAGAAAAAGATACCCGTGCAGCTCGGCATCTCCAATGGCGTGAAGACGGAGATTACCGCGGGGGTCTCCGAAAAACAGCAAGTGGTCCTCCAATAGCGAGGCGGAAATGACATTTCGCGACCTGTTGAGAGATACCATCGCCACGCTGCTGGCCCACAAGCGGCGCACCTTGCTGACCATGTTCGGCATCGCATGGGGCATCATTTCCATCACCCTGATGGTTGCGGCCGGCGAAGGCCTGGGCCGCGGCATCCAAAAACAACAGGAAAATTTCGGCAAAGACGTGATGATCGTATTTTCCGGGCGCACCAGCATGCAAGCAGGCGGCGTGCGGTCTGGCCGCATCGTCCACTGGATGGAGGACGATTACAAGCAGGTTGCTCAGGAAGCCCCTGCCTGCAAGTACGTGATGCCGGAGCTGGATAACGATCTGAAAGTGCACAGCGCATACAACAGTGGTGATATCAATACCGCCGGTTCTCTTCCGCCGTTCACCGAAATCCGTAGCATCACCGTGGCGGAAGGGCGTTTTTACAACGACAAGGATAACGAAGAAGGACGGAGAGTGGCGTTCCTGGGCAGCGACACGAAGAAGCAGTTGTTTGCGGATCGCGAAGCAGTGGGGCAGGTGGTGGAGTTGAATGGAGCCCCCTACACGGTTATTGGAGTGATGAAAACGAAAGACCAGAACTCCGACTACAACGGCGTGGATATCCGCAAAATCTTTATTCCCTTTAACTCGATGAAGAGGGATTTCCCGAACAAGCCTCCGGCCGTCGAGCACTCCGTGAGCCGCTTGCTTGCAGCGCCCTGGTCGCTCGAAACGCATCCCGCTTGTGTGAGGCAGATTCGGCGGACGCTGGGGCGGCTGCACGATTTCGATCCCCGGGATGAAGAGGCGGCAAGCATCTGGGACACGGTGAAGAACGCGCAGGCCAACCGGATGATCTTTGTGGGAATGGAAGTGTTCATGGGTGCGGTCGGAGTAGCAACGATTTTTCTGGGTGGGTTGGGTGTGATGAACGTGATGCTGGTCAGTGTGCGCGAGCGGACACGGGAAATCGGAGTCCGGAAAGCGCTGGGAGCCACACGCGAATCGATCCTGAAGCAGTTTTTTCTGGAAACAGTCATTGTCGTGTTCATCAGTGGCGGCGTTGGCCTGATTATCTCCTATGGTCTCTGCGGACTAGTTAATCTTTTGCCCACAATTCCGTATTTTGACGGGCTCGACGCCAGCTGGAAACTTGCCGCGTTGACGATCAGTTTGTTGGGGCTGATTGCCGTGCTTTCCGCCCTCTACCCGGCGAATCGCGCCGCGTCGGTCGATCCGATTGAGGCACTGCGTTTTGAGGCGGGTGGATGATGCTGATCGAAGTTTTCAAGGAAGCGTGGATTGCGCTGGGGCGCAATCGCGTCCGTAGCTTGCTCACAATGACCGGCATTTCCTGGGGCATTGTGGCTGTGACGCTGCTACTGAGCTACGGTTCAGGTTTTCGTAGCGTGCTGCTTTATACGTTCGAAGTATTCGGCAAGGGAGCGGTGATCTGCTGGCCCGGAACCACCAGCGAGCAGGCCGGTGGCGAGCGCGCGGGCAAACCCGTTCGGTTCGAGCAGGAAGATGCCAATTGGGTTAAAGCCCAATCGCCCCTCGTAAAACGAGTAACTCTGGAAACGGTTAATTTTCGCGGTATCTCCCATGACGAACGGCTCTCGGACACCGCGATTCGCGGCGTCTATCCCGAGTACGGCGAGATGCGCAATGAAGTTCCCTCTGAGGGCAGGTGGATTTCCGCGGAGGACATTGCCGAACGCCGCCGGGTCGTTTTCCTGGGCGCGCGGCTGAAGAAGAAACTCTTCAGCGGGACGCCCGCCGTCGGCGAAATCGTTCGAATCGATGGCGTGCGCTTCACCGTCATCGGCACCATGGACATGAAATTCTCCGACAGTTGCTATTTCAATTGTGACGACGAGTCTGCCTTCATCCCCTATCCCGCGGCGGCGGATATCTGGGACGCTCGATACGCCAGCGTGATGATTTTCGAACCCGTTGCGCCCGAATTTGAAGCTCCGGCGATGCAGCAGTTTCGCGACGCCATTGCCAACCGCCAGCATTTTTCCGCGAAAGACAAACGGGCCATCACCATGTTTGGCCGCCAGGAATTCAAGCCTGTCTATGACGGCATCACGTTAGGCATCGAAGGCCTGCTTTTTCTGATTGGCTCGATGACCCTGGCGATCGGCGGCGTCGGCGTGATGAACATCATGCTCGTCTCCGTGGACGAACGAGTGCGCGAAATCGGCCTTCGCCGCGCGCTGGGAGCCAGAAAAGCGCATATCCGCTGGCAGTTCCTGCTGGAAGCGCTGGTGCTCACTTTGGCCGCCGGGGCCATTGGCATGCTTTTCTCGGCTGCGCTCACCTCGTCGATTGGCACTTTGCCGTTCCTCGGCCCGGCCTACGAAGACGATTCAGGCAAGGTGGACATTCACCTTACACTCTCCGTCACCACGATGGTTCTTTCGAGTCTCATCCTCATAGTCGTTGGGGTGATTAGCGGGTGGATGCCCGCAATGCAAGCTGCGAAACTCGATCCGGTCGAAGCGCTGCGCTACGAATAGAAGGACTGATCGTCCCACGCTGACGCAGCGCTTCCTTTTTATCAGATAATCCTGTTTTCTCGCCCGCCGGTAAAGTTGGGGCGAATCTTCTCCCGCTGTTATAGTAGGGAAGAGAGGATTCTGCGCTAATTCAGGCCTCTCTCGAGAGGAAAGCAATGGATCGAAGGCTTGCAATCGTTCGAATTTTCGTGGGCGCAGCCGCCGCGGCAGTTCTACTCGCCGGAGGGCGTTTCATCGAAGGGCACGCCATTTTGAAAGAGAGTTCGCCCGCGGTGAACGCCACAGTCTTGGGGCCCGATGTGCCGATCACGCTGAAATACAATGTCCGCGTTGACTCGGCCCGCTCCAAGATCCAACTGTCACGTCCAGACGAAAGCGTCACCGATCTGCCTCTTACGAAGCAGATTTCTCCCGACACGTTGTCGTCAAAGGCTACCGGTCTCACTCCGGGCGCTTACAAACTTCAATGGCAGGTGCTGGCGCCCGATGGGCACATCACGCGCGGCGTGGTCCCTTTTTCTGTGAAGGCCTCCTGAGCATTCATGGCTGATCTGCTTGGCATCTTCGGTTTCCTTGTGGTGCTTTTGCGCGCCGCAACCTTGTGCTTTCAGACGATCCTCGCCGGCGGCGTGATTTTTCTGTGCTTTGTGACGTCGAACGATAGTCTTCGGCCGGAAGTGTTGACGCGCCCCGCCTGGAGATTCATCCGCTGGAGCGGCGTGGGTCTGGCGCTCTGTCAACTCGCCTTCCTGATCGTCAATTCACTCGTCCTTGGCAATTCCACTGACATTTCGATTCGCGAAATGCTCGGTGCAAACTTCGCGATTGCGGGGATTGTTGCGATTGTTGCCTCGCTCGCTGTTGCGTTCTGGCCCGCGAGTCTGCGGAAGAGCGTCAATCGCGCCGTGCTTCTCCCCGCGATACTCATCCTTGCCTCCTCGGTGGTTACCAGCCATTCGTTTTCACGGATGGAAGGCCGCGCAGTACTTGTCGGGTTGACGTCGCTGCATTATCTGGCGACCGCAAGCTGGATTGGCGGGCTTCCCTACCTGCTGCTGTCGATGAAGCGAGTCTCTGAGCAAGGAATTCGGATAAGAATCAGCCAGCGATTTTCAAGGCTCGCGCAGATCAGCGTTGCTGTGCTGTTTCTGGCCGGGTTGGGAATGAGCCTCGTATTCGTGGGATCGTGGAACGCGCTCTACGGCACGGCATATGGAATCATGGTGGGGACGAAGGTGGTTCTGTTCGGCTGTCTGCTGCTTCTGGGTGCGTCAAACTATTTCATTGTACGCGGAGTCGGCGCTGCTTCGGCCGCCGGCGCCACCAGTCTGATCCGTTTTGGAGAAGTGGAGATCGGCATCGGCCTGACCGTGATTCTGGCGGCGGCCTCGTTGACGTCGCAACCCCCGGGAGCTGACCTGACCGAGGATCGCGTAAGCCTGCACGAAATTGCGGTCCGTTACGCTCCGCGCATGCCGCGGTTGACCAGTCCGCCGCTCGGCGATCTTTCGCCGGCTGGCAGGGAACTGGAGAGACAGGCGAAGCTTGCCGGGGTGAAAGTTCCTGCTGCGTTCATGCCCGGAGAAAGCTTCTCTCATCCGGATACGCCGGGAGACATCGCCTGGTCGGAATACAACCACAGTTGGGCGGGCCTGATCGTCTTTTTCATGGGCTTGCTTGCGCTGCTTTCCCACAATAAATATTTTTCCTGGGCGAAAGTCTGGCCCTTGATGTTTCTGGGGCTCGCGGTCTTTCTCTTTTTGCGCGCGGACCCGGAAAACTGGCCGCTTGGCCCCAACGGGTTCTGGGAGAGCTTTCGCGAAGCCGACGTGTTGCAGCATCGCGCCGCGGTGTTGCTGATTGTCGTTTTTGCGCTTTTCCAGTGGGCGGTGGAAACGAACCGGGTCAAATCTCATGCGGCGGCACTGGTCTTCCCCGGCGTGTGCGCGATTGGCGGAATCGTGTTGCTGACCCACATGCACGCGGTCACGAATATCAAACAGGAGATGCTCATCGAATTGAGTCACACGCCGTTAGCCATTTTCGGCGTTGTCGCCGGCTGGGCGCGTTGGCTGGAACTCCGGCTACCGCAGGAAAATAACACCCGGAAATATCTGGCGTGGGTCTGGCCGGTGTGTTTTATTTTTGTGGGATTGATCCTGATGGATTACCACGAGGCGTGATGAAATTCGCCGGGAAGGGGTCAGCATGACCAAGTCGGCGCTGGTCGTGGTGGACGTACAGCGGGACTTTTGCGAGGGCGGCGCGTTGGCCGCCGCAAACACTCTTTCACTGTTGCCGCAACTCCAGAAATTCATCACGGAGGCGAAGCGGCAAGGTGCGCTGGTTGTGTTCACTCAGGACTGGCACCCGGCCAATCACAGTTCTTTTAAGGCGAATGGCGGGCCGTGGCCGGTACATTGTGTCGCCGGAACCCCTGGCGCGGAACTCATGCCGCCGCTCAAAGCCGGCACGGATGACGTGGTGATCCACAAGGGAGTCGGCGTGAATGGCGCGGGGTATTCCGGGTTTGACGAGACCTCGCTGCAAAAGCAATTGCACGGTAAAGGTGTAACACGAGTGGGCGTAGCCGGAATCGCCACCGAGTATTGCGTGCGCGCAACCGCCCTCGATGCTCTGAAAGTAAAGTTTGATACCACGGTACTGGAAGACATGATTCGCGCGGTGCAGGAAAAAGAGGTGCCGCACGTTTTGGCCGAGCTAACGCAAGTGGGAGTGAAGCTGGCGAATTCTGCGGTTTGGCTTGCAGCCGCTAAAATAATCAAGAGTTAGAATCGGGAAGCGGCCGCTCAGTTTTGGCCCAGCAGTGCGTCGAAGTAAGCCACCATTTCGGCGGAATTCCAATCCTGCGGCCCGATCACTTTCCGCGCGATTTTTCCCTTGCGATCTATAACGTACGTTTCGGGATACATCACCGTACCATAGTCCTGTGCGGATTTCTTGGAAGGGTCGCGCGACGTCAGGAAATTGATGCCGTGGTCCTGAATAAACTTCCGGTAAGCCGCTTCGTCGTCATCCACGCTTACGCCAAGAACGACTCCGTTGCGCGACGCGAGGCGCTTGTTCAGTTCAATCAGCGAAGGTGTTTCTTCCACGCACGGCGGGCACCACGTGGCCCAGTAATTCAGCACCACCACTTTGCCTCGCAAGTCGGAAAGGTGAGTGGCCTTCCCGTTCAGGTCGAGGGGAATGTCTTCCGCGGTTTTCCCGGCGACCGAGGATTCGCCCTGGCGATAATGGGGAAGGGTAAAGAATGCCAGGACGGCGAAGGCAAAACCCATGCTGGCCCAGGCCATGATTTTGCGGAGGAAATTGCTCATATAACGTTATAATACCGCATAGAATCCGCGCCGAAAAGCCAGGAATCGCCCCGACCCCCATGAGCCAATCCTCCTCCAACACCGATCGTGTCACCGCCGTTGTCCCCGCGCGCAACGAAGAAACGGTGATTGCCGCGTGCGTGGAATCGCTGGCGATGCAAAGGGAAATTACGGAAATTCTGGTGATTGATGACCAGTCATCGGACCGCACCGCGGAAATTGTACAGTCTCTTTCTTTCCAACATCCAAACGTGAGATTGCTCGAAGCGACCGAGTTGCCTCCAGGATGGGTGGGGAAAAACAACGCGGTGTGGATTGGGGCCAGGGAAGCACGGAGCGAATGGCTGCTCTTCACCGATGCGGACGCCGTTCACGCTCCTGATTCCGCTGCCAGAGCCCTTTCGATAGCCGCGGAAAATAGCGCGGCACTGGTCTCGTTTTCGCCGGAGCAGGTGATGGAAAACTGGTACGAAAAGGCCGTTATCCCGTACGTTTATGCTCGCCTGAGCAGCCGATTTCGCTTTGCCGATGTGAATGACCCCAAAAACCCTTCGGCTGCCGCCAATGGCCAATTCATCCTCGTCCGACGTGACGCCTATGATGCAGTCGGAGGACACGCCAGCGTGGCAGGTGATGTTTTAGAAGATGTCGCGTTGGCTGCGCGAGTGAAGGCCACCGGCTACCGCATCTGGTTCGGCAGTGGGAAGGGAATTGTGCGCGTGCGGATGTATCGTTCCTTCGCGGCGATGTGGGAAGGCTGGAAAAAGAATCTTTATACGCTCATGGGCGGGAATGCGAATGCCGCGAAGGCGGAGGTTGTCCGAGCGCTGCTGCCAATATTTCTTTCGCTCCTGGCGGCTGTTACGGTTGGCGAAATCACAGAATCCATCATGATGGCCACGAGCGTACTCACGGTGAGCCTGCTGGGAATCCTGATCGCCTATGACGCGGATCTCGAGTCCAGCGGCTTTTCCGCGCGTTTATTGGCCTACTCCGTCCCGGGGCGCATCCTGTTCGCCGCAATGCTGTGGGCCTCCTATCGAAGCCACCGCAGTGGCCGCCTGGAATGGAAAGGAAGAGCGTATCCTGCAGATACCCCAGGCGCATCCAAAGGATAGACGAAAATGGTATATCTCACTCGAAAACTGGAGTTTTCGGCCTCACACCTCTATCACAACCCCGCGTTGAGCGCGGAGGAGAACAAGCGGATTTTTGGCAAGTGCAACAACCCGCACGGCCACGGGCACAACTACACGCTGGAAGTGACCGTGGCGGGCGAACCCGATCCGGTGACCGGGATGGTTCTGGACCTGAAGGAATTGAAAGAGGTTCTGGAGCGGGAGATCACGCAGCGCATGGATCACCGCTTTTTGAATTACGAGGTTGCCGAGCTGAAGGGCCAGATTCCCACCTGTGAAAACATCGCCCGGGTGATCTGGAACCTGCTGGAGCCGAAAATCAACAAGGGCCGCCTGCATAAGGTGCGCTTGTACGAGACGCCAGACCTGTACGCCGACTGCTACCGGAACGGAGCCCACGGCGCATGAAGGACGGCCTCAAAATCGAATTGGGGCGGCGCTACCGGTTTTCGGCGTCGCACCGGCTGCACAGCTCGAAGTTGAGCGAGGAAGAAAACCGCCGCGTTTATGGGAAGTGCAACAATCCCCATGGCCACGGCCATAACTACGTGGTGGAGGTCAGCGTGTCAGGAACGGTGGACCCCGCCACGGGCATGATCGCGAATCTTGCGGATCTCGACAGCTTTGTGGAGAGAGAAGTCATCGAGCCCTTCGACCACAAATCACTCAACGAGGATGTCGCCGCCTTTCGCGAAAGCGTGCCCACCACGGAGAACGTTTGCAAGGAGATTTACCAGCGCCTGAAACAGTTCCCGAAGGCGAAACTCGAACGCGTGCGGGTTGAAGAAACCGGCAACAACACGTTCGAATACGCCGGGGAAGAACTTTAGGATCGCTTGGCGGTCCGGGAAGAGGAGATGGGGCCAGTGACGAAACCAACGGAAATATTCTTAAACGAACAGAAAATTGAGGCGCCGAAAGAGACCATCGCGGACCTGATGCGCAAGGTGATTGCCCTGTTGGGCGAGGACACGGACCGCGAAGGCCTGCGCAAAACGCCGGAGCGCTTCGAAAAGGCCATGAAATTCCTGACCAGCGGCTACCATCAGAATCTGGAGAATGTGCTGAATGGCGCGACCTTCAGCGTTCACTATGACGAGATGGTGGTGGTGAAAGACATCGAGTTCTTCAGCTTGTGCGAACACCACCTGCTGCCATTCTTTGGCAAGGCGCACGTCGCCTACCTTCCCAGCAAGCGTGTGCTCGGGCTAAGCAAGATCGCGCGTCTCGTCAACATGTACGCGCGGCGGCTGCAGATTCAGGAACGCATGACCAGCCAGATCGCCGACGCCATTTCGGAGAAGATCAGCCCCGAAGGCGTGGGTGTGATCATCGAAGCGCGCCACCTCTGCATGCAGATGCGCGGTGTCGAAAAGCAACACGGCCAGGCGGTCACCAGCGCGATGCTAGGCTCCTTCCGGCACAACAAGCAGACGCGCGACGAGTTCTTGTCTCTGGTGCGCAACAAACGAGCTTAATTCGCACCGCTATAGCCACTACAGCCTAGCTTTTGTGCGCCGCGCGGGAACGCCGCACGCGATCGCGATTCCCGCAGGTGGCGTCGCTGCACCATCGTTTGACTCTTCCCTTCGTGCGGTCCACGAATACCCAGGTGCAGCCGGTATTGGCGCAGATCTTCAATCGATCGTGCATTTGCCGGGAAAGCGCCTCGGCAAGCGAATCCGCAATCAGAGCCATCACCGCGGGCCAGCCAATTTGTACGGGTTCATGCGCGAACTGCAACCCATTTTGGTTCTCCACCAGGCGGCGAATCACAGGTACCTTCAACCATGAGTTCAGCGCTTCCAGGTCACCCGGTTGAATTGCAGCGCCCCGCGAAGTTTTTTCCGCAAAGTGGCGCGACAGTTTCCGCAGTTTGCGAAGTTCGCGCAGAACGGCAGGGCCAGGTAACGCAACGCGGAATCGCCAGAATTCCAGAAAGTCGCTGATCCACTGGGGATCGTCCAGGAAATCGGTGAGGTGGCCGTAGCCGTCCCACATCTCGCTGTTGGCCAAATCCACCCAAGGGGCGGCCTGACCGAATTTGTGGACCCGAAACTGATGGGACGCGTGAATCATGGTAACGAAATAAAACTCCTTGACTCGTTACACGGCGACAAGTACTCTGTGAAACGAGTATAGCATCATTATATCGTTACAGGAAACAGGCATGAGCGACACTACCCAAACCATCACAGCACAAACCGCGCTCCTCCAGGCCAATGCTGCCCGCGGCTCCTGGCGGATTCGCGTCATCATGGCGTTTCTCGCGATCTACGTCATCTGGGGCTCGACTTACCTCGCCATCCGCTACGCGGTCGAAACCATTCCACCGCTCTACACCGCGGGCTTCCGGCATCTCGTCGCCGGCAGCGTTCTGCTTGCATGGGCCCTCGCAAAAGGCCAGCGCCCTACGTGGGCGCAAATCCGCGCCAGTGTCGTCATCGGGTTCTTCTTTTTTCTCCTCGGCCACGGCTCGTTGCACTGGGCGGAGCAGTATGTGCCGAGCGGGCTGGCCTCGTTGCTTATCGCGATTGAGCCCATCATCGTTTTTCTGATGTCCTCGGCCGCGGCGCGTATCTGGCGCATGAATGGAATGCTGCTCGCTGGAATTCTGCTCGGTCTGGCAGGTGTAGGCATCCTCGTGACAGGGAGCGGATTGGAAGCCGGCTCCCGCGGCTCTCTGGGACCGATCGCCGTGTTGATCGGAGCGATAGCCTGGTCGGCGGGAATTATCTACTCACGTAGGTCAAAACTTTCGGGCAGTCCGTTGCTGCTCTCCGCGCTTTCTCTGCTGGCTGGCTCCGCGATGTTGCTCACAACCGGAACATTTGTAGGCGAGGCGAGGGATTTATCCATCGCACAAATTACCACGAAATCGTGGCTGGCGCTTGCCTACCTTATCGTGTTCGGTTCCATCATCGCCTTCACTGCCTACAACTGGCTGCTGGAGCACTATTCGCCAACCCTGGTAGCCACGCACACCTACGTGAACCCGGTGGTAGCCGTGCTTCTCGGCTGGCTCTATGGCGGAGAAGCAATCACCTTGAAAGTGGGCATCGCCGCCGCGCTGGTCGTCGGGGCCGTCGTGCTCGTGGATCGCGGCACCAGCAAACTTCATCGCCTCGGCTGATCACCCCCCGCATCTCGCGCGAATAACGCGACTTTTCCTTGCCCCCCGGCGAAGCCTGTGGTGAACTCTCCTAGACAGCATCGCCATGCTAGGGCAAAGATTCGGCCACTACGTAATTGAACAGAAGCTCGGCGAAGGTGGCATGGGCGTGGTGTATCGCGCCCGTGACGAAAAGCTCCAGCGCGACGTCGCCCTTAAATTCCTTGGCATCCTTCCCACGGGCGGCTCCGCCAGCCATGAAAGTGTGCTGCAGGAAGCCCGCGCCATTTCCGCCCTCAACCACCCGAACATCTGCACCGTTTATGAAGTGGGCGAAATCGACGGCAAGCCTTACATCGCCATGGAATATGTGGAGGGCCGTCCTCTCTCGATGGAAATTCCCTCCAACGGCATGGCGCTCGATCAGGTGGAGCGCTACGGCATGCAACTCGCCGACGCACTGGGGCATGCACACAGCCGCGGAATCATCCATCGCGACCTGAAGTCCGCGAACGTGATCGTCACCCCGCAAGGCCGCTTGAAGGTGCTCGACTTCGGAATTTCGCGGCGTCTCGATACCGGGCGTGGCGGAAGCGAAACCACGCGGTTCGACAAGTCGTGGGAATCGCAACACACCTTCACGGGCACGCTTCCCTATGTGGCGCCCGAAGTCCTCAAAGGCGAGGACGGCGACGCGCGCAGCGATATCTGGTCCCTCGGCGTTTTGCTGTATGAGATGGCCGCTGGCCGGCGGCCGTTCAAGGGCGGAACCGCGTTCGAATTGAGCGCAGCTATTTTGCGGGAACGCGCACCCCTGATCACGCCACCGCTGCCGCCCATTCTGCAGAGCGTGATAGACCGTTGCCTGGATAAGGATCCGGGACAACGTTACCAGAGCGCGGGAGAAGTCCGTGCAGCTCTCGAAGCGGCGACCACCAGTTCGCGGACCCATGACTATTTCACCGAGATGGCGCAGCGCGATGGAAGTTCCACCCCAAGCCACGCCACGAGGAATTTCGCTCTCGTCACGTTCGCACTGCTCTTTGCGACTGGGTTGGGCTATTGGTTGTACGGCAAATCCGTTTCAAAGAGAAAAACGGTTACGGTCGGCGCGATCCAGTCAATCGCGGTTTTGCCGCTCGAAAATCTCTCCGGTGATCCAGCGCAAGATTATTTTGCCGAGGGAATGACTGACGCCTTGATCACCGAACTTTCCCAAATCAAAAAACTGCGCGTTATTTCCCGCACGTCAGTCATGCAATACCGGCACACGCAAAAGCCTTTGCAGGAAATTGCCCAGGAATTGAATGTGGATGCAGTTGTGGAAGGCTCCGTGATTCGCTCCGGCGACCGCGTGCGCATTTCGGCGAAACTGATACAAACCAACGTCGAAGGCGCGTTGTGGGCGGATAATTTCGAACGAAAATTCACCGATGTGCTCGCATTGCAGAGCGATGTGGCCACCGCCATCGCTCGGAGAATCCAGGTGGAACTCTCTGGAGCGGAACAGAGCCAGTTGGCGCGGAGCCGGAGCGTGGTGCCGGAAGCCTATGAGGCCTATTTGAAAGGGAGATACGAAGCGGAAAAGAGGACGCCTGAGGCGTTTCGAGATGCGGAGAGTTATTTTCAAAAAGCGATTGCAAGGGATGACACTTTTGCCGCCGCGTATGCGGCCTTGGCGGACACTTACCTGAGCATGAGCATTTATCAGATGGCGCCTGCCGCAGCGCTGATTCCGAAGGCCAAGAAAGCGGTGGAGAAGGCGCTCGAGCTTGACGACCGATTGGCCGACGCGCATACCGCGCTGGCGGCCATTCGGTTCTGGCATCTGGAAGGGGGAGAGATTGAGAGCGAATTTCAGAAAGCAATAGCGCTGGATCCCGGCTACGCGCAGAGCCTGCATTGGTACGCATTGTACCTTGGGGCGGTCGGAAGAAAAGAAGACTCCATCCGGGAAATCAAGCTGGCTCGGGAGATCGACCCGAAGTCCCTGATCATTAACGCGAACGTCGGATTTCTGTACTACCTTGCAGGAGACTACAACCATGCCGAGGAGGCGGAGAAAAATACGATCCGGATGGATCCAAGTTTCTCCGGGGCTTACAGTTATCTCGGCCAAATCTACGTAGCAAAGAAGCAATATCCCGAGGCTATCGGAGAGTTTCGGACGGCAGTGTCGCTTTCTCCCGGAGACATTGCCGGGCAGGCGGACCTCGCGCACGGATACGCAGTTTCAGGAATGAAGAGCGAGGCCGAAGAGATTTTGCGCGGCATCCAGAGTGCACAGGGGGAAAAATATGTCTCCAGCTATGAGTTCGCGGTGATTTACGCGGGCTTTCGCGACGTGAACAAAACGCTGGAATGGCTGGAAAAGGGATGGGCGGAACGAAATGGCAGGCTGGTCAATTTGGGCGTCCATCCACAGTTTGCGTTTCTGCGGAATGAAACAAGATTTCAGAACATCGTCGAGAGGATATGGGGCACGCGACTGATCGGCGAGCCGAAGCCGTAGATGCCCCGCGAAGCTCCGCGGAGTGCCTTTATTGACACCATCGGGGACCCGGAATAGACTGCGCTCGCTCGGCTGTCTCAAGCGGCACGCGAAGGCATGAAACGGAATTCACCGCGGTGCTACGGCCGCAACAGGAGGAACGACCATGGCGAAAAGAATCGATATCTCGCTCAAGGGAATCGGAGAGCAAATCGATCGGGCCGATGATAAGCTGACGGCGGCCGCGCGCGGAATTGCAAGTCGCGTTGAAAAGAAACGGCTGGCGGCTAAGATCAGGAAATTAAAGAACATCAAAGCGCAAATCAAGGTACTTTGCAGAGGCACCTACAACATCATTGTGCCGACGGGTGGGCCAGGAAAATAGCAATTCCATTCCAGGGAAACACGAAGACGACAGGCTCGCGTGAGCCTGCTTCTGGCAGGGGTGCGCACAAAGTCACAAAAGCGAGATACCGGCGGAGCGCGTCGCTGGTGCTCTATTGGGAGGATGGCGAACTGGTTTTTGAGAATTTCGCCCTTCGGAGCCGCATGAGCGCGGACCCGCTCGTCTGCTCAATTCTTCACTATTGCGGCGAGTGGCGAGCGTTTCCTGAGATTGCTTCCTACTTAAGTGTCTATCACGAATCATCAGTCCTAGAGACTCTCGATCAATTGTGCAAGAACGGCGTGCTGGAGCGGTCGGACCGAAAGCGGGATCCGCGCGTGGAAGGGATGGAAAGCTGGGTGGACTGGAATCCAGCGGCGGGTTTCTTTCACTTTTCCACGAAGGACACGGAACTCGCCCCGGATCAGGCCTGGGCCTTCGAGGAGTTGAAGCGGCGAGCGAAACAAAACCCGATGCCGTTGCCGTTGAACAGTTATCCGCGGGCGCCGCGAACGAAGCTGCCGCGCGCCAGCACCCAGGGAGAGTTCTCGGAGGTGCTAAAAAGACGGCGCACCTGGAGGAAATACGGTCCGGAAGCGGTGACGCTCGAAGCGCTGGCGAAAACGCTGGCATTGACGTTTGGAATTCAGGGCTGGGTCGACGTGCCAGGCTTGGGCCGAGCCGCAATGAAAACGTCGCCATCGGCCGGAAGCTTGCACCCCATCGAGGCGTACGTCTTGGCGCAGCGAGTGAAGGGACTGAAAAAAGGGATTTACCACTACAACGCGGCGCGGCACGAATTGGATTGGTTGAGGAAGGGAGTTTCCCGAAAGGCACTGGAGCGAAATCTGGGGAGCCAGTGGTGGTTCGCGAAGGGCGCTTTCCTGGTGCTGATCACCGCGGTGTTTGGGCGGACCCAATGGAAATATGACTTTCCGCGCGCATACCGGGCGATTTTGTTGGAGGCAGGCCACCTGTGTCAGACGTTTTGCCTGACGGCGACGTGGCTGGGGCTGGCGCCGTTCTGCACGATGGCGCAGACCGATACGAAATGGGAGAAGTGGTTGGGGATCGACGGCGTGAAGGAGTCGATAATTTATGTGGCGGGAGCGGGGACAATGCCGACCGACATGCGTGACGCAAATATCTTGATGATAGGAAAGGGCACGGCGTCAAGATCATCTTGAAAATGACGAAGCCGTGCCCGAGAAAATGGCGGCGAAACTTTTTACTTTTTGGCTACGGCAACTGTGGCTCGGGTGGTGTCCCAATCAATGTTGAGATTTGCGCCGTTGCCCGCCTTTTCGAACGAGATGGTGAAATTTTCCACCGGAGAGGGAACTGCGGAGACTTTCATGTCCACACGCGCCAGATCATTCGTCTGGCCAGGGTAGTCCGTGCCCCATTCACCCGTCTTTTTGCTGATGATCAGCGTCCATTTGTCCTTGTTAGGCATGGTGAAGATCGTATAGCTCCCCGCGGGAACCGTGTTGCCTCCAATGATCAAATCCACTGGAGTTACCAGCGTTGTGGCCTCGTTCGCCCCGGTGCGCCACACCTGCCCGAAGGGAATTAGTTCCCCATAAATCTTGCGGCCCTTCGCGCGCGGACTGGAATAATCAATGGTCACGGACTTTCCGCCACCCAGATCCCAAGTAGCCTGCGCCGGCGGACTCGGGCGCTTCGATTTATCCTGCTGAGCCGCCACAACGAATACGCAACCAAGCACCAGCGACAACACACCACCCAGCACATACATTTTTTTCATGTTATTTCCTCCCGGGCCTACTCTACCACGCGGAGGCCCGGGGAGTATGAGGCGGAAGTTTGCGGAGATGAATTTTTGTTTTATTGTGGGTGGAGTTTAATTGCGCCTGACGACGCGATCAAAAATTCCGCAGCATCACCGGACGAACGGATAAATCTCGTCGACAATCCAATAATTCGCCAGCAGAATCGCTAACAGCATCCCCGCCACCCACAATATCCATCTCCAGCGTCGCCACAGGTTGCCAACCCCAGAGCATTGCATCGGAATGTCCACAAGGTACGCCGCGCAATAACACGCGTTGGCGAGTAGCGCAAGAATCGCGAGAAGCAGAAGCGAGTGAACCTCGAACATTGGGCGAAAGTGCGGCCAGGTTCCCGCGACCCAGGCAACCACAACCGCCAAAAGCACAAAGTTATAAATCAGGCGTCGGTATTCCCAGAATCGCATGGCGTCGGCGATAAGTCTGCGAAACGCAGGCGGCGAGCTTTCGTAAGGACCCGGGGATGGAGTTGCAGGCGAAGTTTCCATGGAAGGCCCCCGCATCTTCGGCAATGCGGCCAAGGTCAGAATAACACTGAGCTTCTTATTGTCAAGTACTTTCTATTACAAAGCTGATACTTGTTTTCCACCTCTGGACAACCCACCTGTTTCACACGGCCGCCTCATCTCAACCTGCACGGCTTGACACCGGTCGGTGTCGCCAAACCTATTTGGCCAGGTCCGGCTGTAGCTCATGCCTGAGACACTGCAAGCTTCTGTTAGCCTTCGTGCTGCCAGGTTTCTGTATTCGGCTGATCAATCTTGTTTCGGGTCGGGAGGCGATTCAAGCCGTGCTTCGTAAATACCCGGCGAGAGGTTCCAGACTTGCCGTTGTGTGGCACCACGATTCACCGAACGGCGGGTTTTGCAACATCGCCAATTGTTTCAAACCCTTTACACTTTCAACATTCCTGTGTTAGCTTAGAAGAGTCGAAGAAAAGAGGAAATTTCAAGGGACGACGGTGGGGGGCACTTGAGCGACGCCAAAGTTATGTTGATTGAACAATTCCGGGCACATGTCAAGGATACCGGATCGCCTGAAGTGC
>Ga0210410_10001665_pt1 | contig 20625 bp, 11 predicted proteins | sample IncBWC4MmetaG_FD_161058 | JGI IMG/M metagenome (GOLD analysis project Ga0210410, IMG submission 161058) | Forest soil microbial communities from Barre Woods Harvard Forest LTER site, Petersham, Massachusetts, United States - Inc-BW-C-4-M | ecosystem: Environmental > Terrestrial > Soil >... | reverse complement strand
AAAACAGTCCAGCCACAGCTACGCCATACAACATGAGGAAAGCCCGGCTAGGCGCATAAATGGCGAGAAGTATTGCTGCGATCATGCCGCCAGTGGAAACGGCGAGGGCAGGAAGCGGGACCCCATTGGCGCTCAGGTGACCAAGCCACTCGGGGGCATGCGAAGTGCGAGCCAGCGAGAAAAGCATCCGGGAAGTGAGGTAAAGATCGGTGTTGGAACTGGAGAGCGCGGCAGTGATCACGACCAAATTCATGATGCCGGCGGCAAAGGGAATTCCTGCTACGGAGAATGCGCGAACAAAGGGACTGCCGGTGATACCGCTTCCCCCCTGGTTCCAGGGACTCATGGCCAGCATGATGGTAATTGCCAGCACGTAGAAGAGGATCAAGCGGAAAACAATCGTGCGCATGGCGCGCGGTATCGATTTCTCCGGCTGCTCCGCTTCACCGGCCGTGACGGCGATGACTTCGACACCCATATAGCTGGTAAGGGTCAGGCTAAGTGCCAACCACACGCCCTTCCACCCCATCGGGAGGAAGCCGCCGTTGGCCGTCAGGTTGGATAAGCCAATTGGCGGCCTGGAGCCGATTCCGACGATCAATCCGAAGCCGACCACAATAAACAACACGATCGCAAGGACCTTTATCAGAGCGAACCAGTATTCGAACTCGCCGAAGCGGCCGACGTGCATGGTATTGATGGCTACCAGACCCGCCGATACGAAGACGACCCAGATCCATGGCGGAACAGAAGGAAACCAGAACCCGAAGTAGATGGCGACCGCCGTCACTTCTGCACCGATGGCGATGATCTGGACGAGAGCGTAGGTCGTTCGCACGGAGAAACCGGCCCAACCACTGAGATATTTTTCTGCGTACACCCCGAACGACCCAGCCACCGGATGAACAACAGCCATTTCAGCCAATGCGTAGGCGACAATCATCGCGATAAGCGCGGCGAAGAGATAGGAGATGATGACACCGGGTCCAGCGAGACGAATGGTGACGCTACTCCCAAGGAAGAGTCCTACTCCGATGGCACCGCCGATGGCGAGCATACTGAGTTGCCGCTGAGTTAGCGTGCGCCGCAACTCGCTGCCCGAATGCGAAGCGGCAGATGCGTGGCCCGGGTTCGCCGGCGGACTGGAATGCTCAAAATTAGCCATGCTGGCTTAAATCATGGAGTACGGTGGCGAACTGACGGATCTCTTCGAGGGTGTTGTAGTGCACCAGGGAAGCGCGAACCGCGCCACCTGGGAAGGGAAGGCCAAGCCGCGCAATCAACCTTGGCGCGTACATATGGCCGTCGCGGACGCCAATTCCGGCATCTGCCATACGCTCGGTGACGCGCTCCGGAGACATCGATTTTAGGTTAAACAGGAAGGTTGGAACGCGCTGCTGCAGCAGCTGTTCCTGTTGATGGCCATAGATCTCGGCACCACATTCGCGCAATACACGAAGCATTTCCAAGGAAAGGGTTTGTTCATAGTCCCGTATGCCGTGCATGGCCGCCAGGAGATTCCCGCGCCTGGAAGCCGATCGGGGTTCTCCGAGGAACTCTTCTCCCAAGCTCTCCAGATAGCGAACTGCCGCTTCCATTCCGGCCACATTTTCGTAAACAAAAGTTCCGGCCTCGATTTTTCCGGGAGGCTCGTCGGGGATGAAATCCTCCCGGAACGTCGGCAGCTTGCGTAGCAACTCCAGGCGCCCCCACAGGAATCCCATGTGCGGAGAAAAGACTTTATAGCCGGAACAAACCAAGTAATCGCAGTCCCAAGCTCGCACATCAATCGGCCCATGTGGTCCGTAGTGCACACAATCGAGAAAGAGTTCGGCGCCGAATTCATGCGCGAGACGCGCAGCAGAGGCAACGTCGACAATCGAACCGAGGGCGTTGGAAGTTACCGAGCAGGCGACCAGCCGAGTGCGCCCGGAAAGCAAAGGCTTCAAATCCTCGACGTGGAGATTTCCATCGTCTCGCATGCGCCACCAGGAAAACCTGGCGCCGGCAGCGGCGAGAGCGAGCCAAGTGGCGATGTTGGCTTCATGATCCATATCGGTCAGGATGATCTCGTTCCGGCGCACCAGAGTCTGGCCGATGGCCAAACTCATCAGGCGGATGAACGAGGTAGCGTTCATGCCGAATGCGACTTCGCTGGGATCGCGGGCGTTCAGCAAGATCGCAACGCTCTCTCTTGCTTTGGCAATGGAGGAATCCACTTGCTTGCTCTTCTCGTACCGGCCACCGCGCTGAACATTGCAATTCAACAAGTGGTGGTTCACGGCATCGAAAACGCCCCGGGGAATCTGGGCGCCCGCCGCGTTATCAAAATAGATGAACCCTGATTGCTGCAAGGCGGGGAACCTGGAGCGTATCTGATCGACGGGGAACTGCCGGCGAGGCGATGCTGTTTGGTTAGTAACAGGCATCCGATGTCTTTTCTGTGCGAATTGGCAGCGCCATCGGTCCAACGGACGGCTGTAGCCGCGGCAAAAGCTGCAAAGGTCCACCAGCTCCAGACGGGCAAGGCCGCGGAGCCGGAAAGATTGTATGTCAAACACATCTGTTTTGTATACAGGTTGCATACGTTTGACAGGTATTGCCAACTCAGAAACAATATGAGTAAGCTACGGTCGTCCGTGGAGGCCCTAGTGGCAAGGACCGAGCGGGCATGACGGCGAATGCACAATCACATCAGGCAATCCATCCAAAGACAAGGTTCTGGGAGTCACGAATTCGCTCGTCCGGCTGGCTTAAACAAATCTCCGAGGAGTTCAGAGACCAAGGGGCATTTCCGCGTGCCAGCGCGAGCGGGGGATCTTGAATGAAAGGCGAGCCTAGAAAATCAAAAGGACGCACTCCATCCGCCCGATCCAAGATGGAAATTCGCAAGGTCATGCGGCTTGAGAGAGAAGTATGGAAGGCTGCGAGAGAAAAGCATGCCAGAAACTTTGCGAAGCTTGTACCTGCCGACGCCTTAATGATTTTCCAGAGTGGAATCTTGACTCAACCGGATTATATCTCCACGATGCATGGCCGTACTCTGGAAGAGAACACAATCGAAGACCTCCGGGGCCACATGCCGAATGCGAACACGGTGATTCTGACTTACCAGACGGTTCGCGCAGGAAATTTCGAAGGCAAACTGTTTCCGTCGACGCGGGTTATCGAGAGCACCACCTGGATCAGGCGAGGCAAGCGATGGGTGGCGATCTTGAATCAGGAAACGCCCTTAAAAACGTAACTCGGCCGGGCGCAACTCGAGTGGATCCCGCGACCCAGCTGCGCGGGCAGGTTCGTTAGTTAGGTTGTGCCATTTCCGTCGCCAGCGGCTTCAGAATTTCGCCCAGGTAATCGGGCGCGCCACTGATTTTCTCAAGATGAGGAAAACGCAAACCGTCGTGGTAGTTGATGGCGTGGGTTTCGACAGTTCCGGTATTGGATGTCACTAAAGTGATGGAACTCGAGCCGATCTTTGCGAGCGAAACTGCACGCCTGAGTTGCTCTACCGAGAAATTACGATCGTTGATGGTGACAATCTTCATGTACGGGCAAAGGCCGGCCTGGTCTGCTGGCATTCCGGAAATGACGTCCTGAAGAGTACCGTCCGAGCGCACCACCAGCCCGAGGGAAGACGTGAAGTCACCGGCTCCCGAAAGCTGCTCGTTGGCAGCGAGGAATGGATTGGGAGCATCGGTGTAAGCAAGCTGCCAGCCGCCGCCGCTGATACCGCCTAAAGGTGCGCGCATCTCAGTCGAATCGAGGCGCTCCCGCAGGAACGAGCGCCAGTCGTAGGGCGCAATACCATTGAGCGTTGAGACCACATCGTCGAACCCGAAGGTCTTGATGACAGGCATTCCGTCGGGTCCACCATAGAAAATCCTGCAGAAATCGTTCATGGAGCGAGCCTTGCGCGTTAGTCTCCGGATCGTTACGTCAACATCGAGCCACAGAAGTACGCTCTCGATATAAAAATCCGTACCCCGGCGGTATGATGCCCATTCGGGGGGCGCGAAATACAAAACCTGGGCTGAGTCGGCCGTATCCTGTAGAGAGCGCCACGCGCGGCCCGCTCGATGCTCGAGGGTTGAAGCGATGGAAGCCAACCTTTCGCAGGTCTCCTCCGGCGTCCACAATCCGCTGCGTGCCGTTAAGACTGTGCCGATATAGTCGGTGAGACCCTCGTACACCCACAATAGCTCTCCCTTCATCGGCTGTTGGAAGTCGGACGTGGCCAGGCCGTCAGGACGGCGGAATTGGCCGTTCCAGGAATGCGTGAATTCGTGCGGGAAAAGTTCGGCCTCCAGAAGACGGGAATTAGCGTCAGTGAGAGTCCGCTCTGCGACGCGGTCATCGCTGCTCTCATGGTGTTCCTGTCCAAGAGGCAGGACGTTATCGCTTAAGGTCAGCAGGAAGTGGTAGTCGCGATAGTGGTGGGTTTGGAAGAGCGCGCTGGCTTCACTTACGAGCCTTTCATAGGCGCTGATCAAGTGTGGCGGGATGTCCAGTGCCCAAGCATCATCGGAAGCGATATCGATCTCATGTGCACGGTTTGCGCCCTCCCTGAGGCGGATCACGCGGGTGAACAACCCGGACTGAACCGGTGAATCGATCAGCAAATCGAGCGGTACGGGAGCGAATTGAATCATGTTGGCAGTCTGTTTCGCGATAGGGAGGGACGTGCTGAACTTCCATCCTTCGGGGAGCCGGAGAGAGGGCGTAAACAAGATTTCGTTGGCGGGCCGGCCTTTCGGATAGAGCAGAACTTCGTTCCACATCAGGATCAAAAGATTGGCGGAGCCGGAAGCGGCAAAATCGATGGTCGGGCCGGGGGCCGACAATAAGAAATCAAGATTCAAGGTGACCGAAGTACTCCCTGGCGGGACATTCAGGTGAACCGCGTACATGTCTTCCAGATCCCGGCGCCAGGGGATGGTCTTTCCGTTTGCGGAGAATTTTAGGCCAGCGAGATTGGCGATTGGCCCGTCGGGAGAATGGTCTGCGGGCATCCACTTGGGATAGTAAAGCGTCAATCGCCCCGGATCGGCAGGGATTTCAAGTTCCGCGTGCAGGATTTTTTGCGGCGCATGGGTTGCATCGACGAAAATTCTGATCGGGTTCGTGGATGAACTCTGCGCCCAACAAGCGTCACAGGCGATCAGGAAGAATGCAAGAACAAGGAGACTCGAAGCCAAATTTCTGCAGTTATTTCCCTGCATTTGTCCTCCTGCCAACGAATTTGCGAGAACGGACGGCATGCCAGAAACATGCGATAGGACAAGGATTCAGACGATTCGATTCCTGCCAGATCCAACAAGCTAATGCGCGCCGGGCTACCAGCGGACCTTGCCGCTGAATTGAATGTTTCTCGGTCCTCCCACTCCAAAGTGCGAGTCGAAGCTGCCGTCGTCTGCGGTCGCCGTGATCGTGCCACCGACTACCGGGGAAGGCTCGGCAAAATTCGGATGGTTAAAGACGTTAAAGAACGCAGTCCGGAATTCAAAGGAATATCTCTCGCGGAACTTGAAGGTTCTTGCCACGGAGATGTCCCAATCAGTCAGGCCGGGGGCTACGATCGGATTTCGGGGACAATTGCCAAATACCCCGGAACCGGGCGCCGGCGTGGGGAACGCGCTGGGATCGACGTAAGGCCCCGTGAAATTTGTCAACTGGTAATGAAACGGGCCGACGCAGTTCGGCCGTTCGTGGAAGCTAAAAATTCCGCTGCTGTTGTTAGCGCTCAGAACCGGAGTGGCTAGTCCGTCGCGGAAGCTGGTGGTGCCGGCCACTTGCCAGTTACGCAGCGCGAAGGAGATCTTGTTTCCAGCCTTTCGTGAAGGGATCGCGTAAATGTAGGTGATGATCAGGGATCGGCGCTGATCGAATTCGGAGTTCCCATAACTGCCTTTGAGATTCCTTGAATCTTGGGGAACGTAACCGCTGGTACCGAAAAAGTCGTCAACCTCTGACGCCGTGTCAAGGTTGTGCGACCACGTGAAGGCCGACTGCATGGTGAGGCCGTGAAAATTCGTGGACTTCAAGACGACCTGAAGCGAGTTGTAGTTCGCCCAGCCCACCGAGGAGATGGTATTGATTTGCGCCAGCGTGGGATAAATGGTATTGAACGGCCGGCGCGATTGCGCGTTGTCGGGAGAGGCCGGCCCCGGCGTCGGCTCATTGAGATCCAACAGTTGAAGCTGGTGCGTGCTTTTATTCCCGACGTATCCGATTTGCAGCACGAAACGCGGATTTAGCTCTTGTTGGAGGTTCAGATTCCATATCTGCGTATTCGGAGTTTTCAGATGGGGATCGACGCTGGTGACATTGAAGGGCGGCTGCGGGGCTCCCGCCACGCCAAAGATCGGAACTCCCACCCCAAAAGGTATGGGGGGAGTAGGGACAATCGTAAAGCCGGCGGTAGGACCGACCGGATTCTGGGCCACGCCTTCTTCGAAATTATTTAGCGGAACCGTGTCGTAGTAAATGCCGTATCCGGCACGCAAAATCATCTGATGCCCTGGAAGCAAGGACACGCCTGGCGCCCAGGAAGCCGCGAGGCGCGGGCCGAAGTTTTTCTTGGGCGCGTCGTAGAGATGGCCGCCCGGCAATTGGCTGACAGGTACCAGTCCCCGGGCCGGATCGAACGCCGAAAACCGCCCGCGAGATTCTTCGACGGTCCCAAAAAAGTCGTAACGCAGTCCGGCAATCAACGTTAGTTTACTGGTCACTTTGTAGTTGTCCATCGCAAAGCCGCTCACGATGTTCTGATCGATGTTTGCCCGCCCGCTGCCGACCCTGGTAATGAAAGATGCGCCGGGCGTGGGCAAGCCGGCAAGCAGATCGATCAGTCCGGCAACTCCAGCAGGATTCGAAAAGGAAAAGTTCTGAACGAGAGTGTTACCCATTTGGGATCCGTCAAAGGTGAGGATTCCCCGGCTTCCGACAACTTTGTAATCCGAGTAGTCGTGGAGAACGTTGAAGCCGAACTTTAGGGCATGGCTTCCCCGCGTTAGGCTGATGTCATCCGCCACTTGGAAACTGGTAGCGACGCGTCCGCCTGCGCCATTTTGCAAGCCGAGGTTCGCATACCGCCCGCAGGGCGGCGCTCCCGCCGGCGGGTTACTGGGACAGAGAGAGGACGATGTGCTTCCAAGGTCAATCTCCGGAAGGCCAAAGCTTTCCGGCCCTACGCCCGTGTTCAGGCCGATGGTTGACGGATCAACATTGAAGTCCCGGCCTTTCTGGAACTGCAGGAAGCGGTTCCAGCCCAACCGCGCGGTGTTGATCAGTTTCGGCGAAAAGACGTGCACCTCGCTGATCGCGAGGTTATCCACCTCCGTCGGTGTAACTCCGAAAAACGGATTTAGCTGCGAACCTCCACCCGGGCCGGGTCCGCCGCCCGGAAACTCATCTTCGCCGGTGGCGTAGACCAGACGTGCGGAGAGCGAATCCGCATCTGAAATCTTGTGGTCCACCTTGAAGATGAAACTATTGGGAGTTTGCCGGCCGCGATTGTCGACGACGAACGGACCGGAAAGATGCAAGCCCTGATAGGTCGTGTACAGTTTCGCGATATTCAGGCCCAGCTGATTCGGCTGTATGCCCTGGCTGGCTAAAGCTGTGGTGGCGTCTTGGATATCAGCCGAGGTCGGCGCAAGTCCGCTCAACGTTGTCCCCAAGCGCAAACGGCTTCCGTCATAAGCCGTAAAGAAAAACGTGCGGTTTCGCCCGTCATATAGGTGGGGGAAATACACCGGGCCACCCGCTGAAGCGCCGAATTCATTCCAAACGAACGGCGCTTTCGGAATCCCATTCAGACTCTCAAAAAAATTCTTGGCGTCCAGGGCCGCATCGCGGTGCAATTCATAGGCGCTTCCGTGAAATTCGTTTGTGCCGCTTTTGACGATCACATCCATTACGCTGCCGGAGTTTTGCCCGTTATCGGCTCCCCCCGCGCTTACCACGCTCACCTCCTCGACCGCATCCAGGGGAAGGCGGGTTGCCGCGGTCGCGGAGTTGCCGCCTTCGTTCAGAGAAGGCAGGTATGTCGACGGATCAGTATTCGAGATGCCGTCGATGTTGAAGCCGTTCGAACGCGCGCGGGATCCGTTGATACTGTACTGAGCGAAAGCGAAGTTGCTGTTCTGCACCGCACCCGGAAGCACCAAGGCCAGCCTGGTGTAGTCACTGTTTCCGATAGGCAGCGCGGTCACCTGGGCCTCCGAGAATTGGCCCCCAACCGAGTCGGTTTCCGTTTGCAACAATAGCGGCGCTGTCGTCACGTCAACCTTTGTGTTCACATCGCCCGCCTTCAGTACAGGGTAGACAGTATTCACCTGGCTCTCTGAAGTCGCTATGTCCCTCAAGACCGTGGTGTTGAATCCGGTTTTGCTGACGGTCAACTGGTAGGTACCAAGGCTCAGTTCAGGGAAGTTGAAATCGCCATTTTCATTCGTGGTGACGGCGCGCTCCACACCCGTGGAAGGAAGGGTTAGCTTGACGCTGGCGCCGGCCACGACCCCGCCTTGCGAGTCTCTCACCGTGCCCGTAATGCGGCCCGGGAAGACCTGAGCGATGCTAGCCGACGCGCCGGACAGCAGTACGCCGCAGGCGAGGAGAACACCACACCAAATGCGCACAGGGATCATTTTGAGCTCCTATCCGCAGCAAACACTCTCCAGTTAGACGCGCACGCTACTTGAGGGTCTCAGAGTATGTCAAGAAGATTCTTGTTGTATACATCCTGTACACCAAAGGCAGCAAATTGTGGTAAGAATACGGGTGCATTCCGGCGTGAAACAAGGGTAGAGCAGGCGCGTTTCTGAGCACGCCGGGGGGGTGCGTGAAAACAGCAGCGTTTCGATTCGCACGCCTTCGGAAGCTTCCCTGGAGACGATACGATGAAAGCTTTTTCCTGCTTCAAAAATCTGCTGGTGCCAGGAACCGTTCTCGCGGCGATCTTGGCAGCATCGTACGCGCTCGCAGCGAACGCGCAAGAACCTCCACCGACCACTGGCATCACGGTCATTCATGCGGGACAGCTGTTTGATGCGCCCTCGGGCAGAATGCTCAGTAGGCAAGACATTCTGGTTCGCAACAGCCGCATCGAGCAGGTGGGCGCCGGGCTTGTCGTTCCTGCGGGCGCTCGCGAGATCGACCTGCGCGACGCGACGGTGCTGCCCGGCTTCATTGATGTGCACACCCACCTGGTGGGTTCCAATCACGCCGGCTATGAGTCTCTCGGAGTCTCCGTGCCGCGCATGGCTCTGACCGGCGCCAAAAACGCGCAGACCACACTGTTCGCGGGATTCACTACGGTGAGAAACGTGGGCGCGCCGGGCTATGCCGACGTCGCGCTTCGCGACGCCATCTACGACGGCGAGGTGATCGGGCCTCGCATGCAAGTTTCCGGGCCTCCGCTTGGCATCAGCGGAGGGCATTGCGACAGCAATCTTCTCCCTTTTGACTTTCACTATTCCGCCGAAGGTGTCGCGAACGGAGTCCCGGCGGTGATGGCAAAGGTACGCGAAACCATCAAATACGGCGCGGACGTCATCAAGTTCTGCGCGAGCGGCGGCGTTTTCTCGAAAGGTGACAACCCGCTTTTAGAACAGTACAGCCCCGAAGAGATGCAGGCACTGATCGCCGAGGCGCACCGGCTTGGCCGAAAGGTGGCCTCGCACGCGCATGCCACGATTGCTATCAAAGATGCCGTGCGCGCCGGGGTCGATTCCATCGAGCACGGCATTTTTCTCGATGACGAAGGCATCGAGTTGATGAAGCAGCACGGAACCTATCTGGTTCCGACATCCTTTCCCCTGTACTGGTTCGAGCAGAACGTCTCCAAACTCAACATGCCGCCTTGGGTTGTGGAAAAGGCGGCCATCATTATTCCCGCGGCCAAGAAAAACATGACACGAGCCTTCGGGGCAGGAGTCAAAGTTGCACTAGGCACGGACGCGGGTGTCTATCCACATGGCTTGAATGGCGGCGAATTCTGGTCGATGGTTCAGCTGGGTCTCACCCCCGTTCAGGCGCTCCAGGCGGGAACCGTCAATGCGGCGGATCTTATGGGCTGGAGCGACCGCATCGGGTCGGTGACGCCAGGCAAATTCGCAGACCTCGTTGCGGTCCGCGGCAATCCGCTCGAGGACGTCACTTTGTTGCAGCACGTACGCTTTGTCATGAAAGACGGAGTGGTTTACAAGAACGAATTAGCGACGGATCACAAATAGGTTTAGGGGCTCCATCAGGGAGGAACTGCTCGGTTATGGGAGGAAGACGTGAAAACACTTAGGGAGATAGGGCTAACCATAGTCTTGCTACTGGAAGCTACTGGCTATGCCGGAGGGCAGACCACGCAAGGCGAAATCGTGGGCACGGCCCATGATGCTCTGGATGCATCGGTGCCAGGAGTCGCGATCTCTGTGACGAACACGAGCACAGGCCTTAGGCGGACGAGCACTACAGCTGACAACGGCGCGTTCCGCTTTCCAGCCCTGCCGGCAGGCGGGTACGAGCTGACGGCGGAGAAGGCCGGTTTCGCGAAGCTTCTGGTCAAAGGCATCAAAGTATCGGTGGACGAGACCCGCACGGTGGATCTAGCCATGTCGATTGCCACGCAGGCGACTAGCGTCACGGTTGAAGGCGCTGTCCTGATGGTCAACACCGAATCGCAACATCTCGGCGACAATATCAATGAGACGCAGTTGACTGCGCTGCCGCTAAACGGCCGAAATTTTGCCCAGCTTGCTTTGCTCAATGCCGGTGTTGCCGCGTTCGGGGGCGGCGGCGGACAGCAGGGCGGCGAGGGCGGAATCTCCGGTTACTCCTCGAACGGCCAACGTTCCAGCTCGAATAACTTCATGGTCGATGGAATCGACAACAACAATTATCAGGGCGGGTCGGTGTCCCAGCTTCCATCGGTCGATTCCATTCAGGAGTTCCAGGTGCAGACCAATAGCTACTCGGCGGAGTATGGCCGCAACAGCGGCTCGGTGGTGAATCTGGTCACCAAGTCAGGCACCAACCAATTCCACGGCTCAGCGTATGAATTCCTTCGCAACAATGCCTTTGACGCGCGCAATTTCTTCGCCAACACGCAACCCGAGCTTCGGTTAAATCAATTTGGCGGAACGATTGGAGGCCCAATCCAAAAAGACAAGACCTTTTTCTTCGGCAACTATGAAGGCTTCCGCCAGGTGGCGGGCATCACGCGGCTCACCATCGTTCCTACCGACGCACAGAAGAATGGAATTTTCACCGATGCCGGTGGCAACGCTGTGCAGCTGCCGCTGGATCCCACCGCGGCGGAGCTCCTGAAGCTATATCCCGAGCCAAACACGGCGCAGACCGGAGGCAATTTCGTTTCTTCCCCGAACCTGGCGAATTCCACGGATCAGTACCTCATTAAAGTCGATCACCGCATGGCCGCCAACGACATGCTTACTGTCCGGTATAGCTACACGAGCTTTAACATCTTCAATCCTTTCGCGCCCGGCCAGGAGACGACCGCCATCCCGGGATACGGTTCGTTTGACAAAGGAGGCACGCATCTCGCGTCGATCGGCTATACCAAAATCCTGGGTCCTTCCTCGCTCAACGAATTCCGTATCGGCTTCTCGCGCAACACCGACAGCACCTTTAACCAGGCTGGTCCCCAGGCGGCCACCTACGGCTTCAACACGGGATGGCCCGCGAACTCCCCATTGAATCTCGGCGACGTGCCGAATCTGACGATGGCGGGTGGTCTGGTGTCGGGCGGCGGAGCGTTCTCGAATCTCGGGGCCAACAATAACAACCCCAGCGCTTCGGAACAGAACAACGTCCAGTTCATTGACCACTTCTCGCACACGACGGCGCGCCATGAATGGAAATTCGGCACAGACATTCGCAACGTCCGCGACAACATTCTTTACGACCTCGATTTTATCGGCCAGATTACCTTCACCGGCTCGCAGAATCCCCAGGGCATCAACAACCCGTTCGCTGACTTGGCCGAAGGCCTGCCGAGCAGTTCGCTGCACTTTGTGGGAAATTCCGCGCGAAGTTACCGGATCACGAGCTACGACTTCTTCGCCCAGGACACCTTCAAGCTCCGCCCGAATCTGACCCTGAACTATGGGTTGCGCTACGAATACAACACGGTGCTTCACGACGCGACCAATCGCGCCACCACCTTTCGTCCCAATCTCTTCTCACAGTTTCTCTCGCCGACGGCGGATCAGACCGATCTTTCAGTATTACAAGCATCGGGCATGGTCACAGAGAGCCAAGGAGGCCTTTACAACCCGGAGCGCCACAACTTTGCTCCACGCGCCGGGGTCGCCTGGAGCTTGGGGCCGAAACACGTAACGGTCTTGCGCGTCGGCTACGGCATCTTCTACGACACGGTCATCGGCCAGATTCCGGGAAATGTGCTCCTGAATCCGCCGTTCCTGCCGGACTACTTCGACCTGCCCCCGACGCTTGGATGGCCGAACTCCTTCGCGCCCTCCGGCTTCCCCGTCATTACCATAACACCGGCGCACTTCCCGACTCCGTATTCTGAAGCATGGAATCTCGACATCCAGCGCCAGCTGGCCGGCCAGATGCTGTTTGAAGCCGCCTATGTGGGTTCAACGGGCACGCATCTGCCGAGATTTCGCCAGATCAATCAGGCCTACATCACACAGTCGCAGATCGACGCGCTCACTCCCGACGTCGTGACGCGCATGGAACTCATGGGAATTCCCGCTCCCGTCGCGCAGTTCCTCTCCACGAACATTGCGTTCATCCCGAGCATTGCCCGTGTCCCGTACTTCGGCTACGCGAAAATTTTCCAGGCGGAAGATTCCGTCAGTTCGGGCTACAACGCACTTCAGATGAAGCTCAATAAGCGGGCGGGCCACGGGCTGAATTTCGGCTTGGCGTACACGTACGCAAAATCGATAGATGCAGCCTCGGTGTTCTACGGCTCCGGAGCCAACGGCACGACGATTTTTCCGCAAGACAACTACGACACCCGCGCCGAGAAAGGGCTGTCTGACTTCGACATCCGCCATCGGTTCGTAGCGAATTATGTTTACCAGACTCCTTCCCTGCGGCATCTCGCTTCGGGAATGCCGCGACCCCTCGCGGATGGCTGGCAGATCACCGGCATCCTGACCTTGCAGACCGGACAGCCACTTTCCGTATTGACGGGAGCAAATGCAAGCAGCACCGGCGAGGGCACGGACCGGCCCGATCTCATCGGCAATCCGAATGCCGGCCCGCATACGGTTGCGAAGTGGTTCAACACGGCGGCCTTCGCCATGAACGCGCCTCTTAGGTTTGGCAACGCGGGCCGAAACATCGTGGAAGGTCCGTCGTTCCGGAATTTTGATTTCGCGCTCTTGAAGGACACGCGGATCGCAGAGGCTCGAAACATAGAGTTCCGCGCGGAGTTCTTCAATGTTTTCAACCATCCGAATTTCGCCCTGCCGGGAAACATTCTCACGGCTCCGAATTTTGGCGCCATCTTCCAGACGCCTGACGTCGCTCAGAACAATGTGGGCCTGGGCTCCGGTGGACCGCGGCTCATCCAATTCGGATTGAAGCTCAGCTTCTAGGATGTCTTATGACGGGGCCTATAAAGCGGTTGCTGATTGCCTCGGGGCTGTTCTTGGGGCCGCCAATTTCGGTCATTGCGGCACCACATGTGGATCCCATCGGGCGCGGTCTATACGCGTATGTAAGCGACAACGACCACAGCGCGAATTCTACGTTCCTGGTTGGACACCACGGCATACTCGTCGTTGATACGGGATTGAATGCGATCGAGGGCCAGAAACTCCTTGGCGAAATCCGCAAGATTTCTCCGCTGCCAGTCCAGTTCATCATCAACACGCACTATCATCCGGACCACCAGGGGGGAAACGCCGTCGTGGGGCCGGATGCGGTCGTGATCAGCTCACCGTTTACCCGGGAGCGCACCCTCCAAGTATTGGATCGACTCCGCGAGAGCCAGGCAAACGAGGGCGCGAGTGACCATGCCGCGCAGCAACCTGCGTTTCGCGCCGCCACGGAGACCCTGACCGACCGGCTGACGATCTTCCTCGATGATGACCCAGTTGAGATCGTCGCTCCTGGCCCCGGGCATACCATGGGAGACGTGTACGTTTTTTTTCCCAACCAACGGAGTGTCGCCGCTGGCGACCTTTTCATGAATCGCTCCTCGCCAGCGATGGACCAGGGCAGTGCGGCAAACTGGATACGCACGCTTGATTCGATATTGACGCTCCCGGCAGATCACTTCGTACCGGGCCACTTTGAAGTTGGATCGCGAGTGGCTTTCACGCAGTTCCGGGACTATCTTGCCGACCTGTACGGGCAAGTGCAGCGCCTGAGCAGCTCCGGAGCTACGGTCGAACAGGTCAAGCAGCAAATTGATATGAAGAAGTATGCCCAGTTCAGGCAGTATCCCCAGTTCCAGGCTACCTTTGCAGACAACGCTGAAACAATTTATCGGCAGCTTGGGCATCCGTAGTGGCGCCAAACCAGCAGGGGTGAAGGAAGATTGTGACGAGTAGCTTTCGCATCGGATCGGTACCAGCCATTCCAAATCTTAAGGAGAGCCGTGAATCTCGATTCAGGCGCGCTTGTGCTCTTCCCGGCGGAAGTTTTCGATCAGGTGCTCGCACGTCCGCAACGTAAATGCCATGATGCTGATCGTGGTCGTCTTATCCGTACAGCTTAGAAACACGCTTGCGTCGCACACGTACAGGTTCTGGACGTCGTGCGTCTGCCCAAAACCGTTGGTCACCGCGTGTTTCGGATCATCGCCCATCCGGCAGGTTCCCGTCTCGTGCAAGCTCCAGCCGGGGATGAGCGGCTCATTCGCTGATCCCTCGCACACTCCGCCGGCTTTCCGGATGATCTCCGCGCACACTTCCTTCGAATGCTCCCACATCTTCAACACGTTTTCGTCCCACTGGAAATGGATGCGTACCTTGGGAATCCCGTAGTGGTCCTTGGCCTCCGGATCGAGGTCCACGAAGTTGCTATCTGACCGCAGGGACGGCGCCTGAACGGTGAAACTCACAGGAGTGGGATAGCGCCGCTTGACGTCACGCTTGTACGCTGACCCGAATCCCTCCGCCTGGGTCGCGTACCATGGATATTCCGCGCAGCCGCCACCGGGATACACGGAATACCCGCGAATAAACTTTTCTTCCCGCGGGTTCTTGAGATTCTGCCAGCGCGGCATCCATACGATCGTATTGTCGCCGACGCTGTCCGGGAAACTCGGCTGGCCCAGCAACTGCGGCAAATATCCGCGAGCTGACTCTCCATACAGATGGTCGCAGAGGTTTCGTCCCAGCTGTCCGCTTGAGTTGGCGATGCCGTTCGGCCAGTGACGCGACTTCGAATTAAGCATGATGCGCGCGGATTCGACGCAGGACGCAGCCACCACGACCGCTCGGCCGTAGACCTCGACTTCTTGCTTCGTCTGGCGGTCGATGTATGCCACGCCCTTGGCCATTCCGTTCTCGTCCACCAGGATGTTTTTGGCCATCGCTTCCGTGCGCAGATGGAGATTCTTGGTGGCCTCCGCCTTTGGCACAAAGCGCCACGACGAGGAAAAGAACGAGCCGGTATCGCATCCAAACGTGCACGCCCCGCAGAAATGGCACCGGGGGAACCCCTCATGATTCTCCGTAAGCTGCGCGATGCGGTCGTGCAGGTACGGCACTCCAATTTTTTCCGCTCCCTTTTGAAGAATGTGATCCAGGCAACGAAAGTTGAAGGGCGGCAGGTACTCCCCATCGGGGTTGCTGGGCCGGTTCTGCACCGAGCTGGACACGCCGATCATGCGCTCCACGCGGCTGTAATAAGGAGCAACCTCTTCGTACGTCAGCGGCCAGTCCACATCGTAGCCATCAAGCGACGCCGCGCGGAAATCAATATCGCCGAATCGTGCCGACGACCTTCCCCAGAAGTTCGTCTTCCCCCCGACAGCAAAACACCGCGGCCACATCCACGTGCTCCCGGGCGCCGTCGTGAACGTGACTTCGCGTTCCCAGATATTCGGCCCCCACTCCGTATCCACGAACCCGGGATTGTTATCCGACGGTCTGGCGGGATCGCCGAACCCGCGGAACTTCATCTCCCAGGGCATGCGATGATTGCGGAAGTCCTTCTCCGGATTGAGCCTCCGTCCGGCATTCAGCGCACACACCTGCAAGCCCGCTTCGCACAACGTCTTGATGGCCATGCCGCCGCCGGCTCCCGTTCCAATCACGATGACGTCATAGACTTGACTGGGCATGGCTTTCACCATTTCGGAGGCGGAAGATGTTCGTGCTCCGGATCGTCCGTATGCGGGCACTCCGGAGATTTCTGGTAGAATTTCAGCGCGGGATTGTCCAGTTCTTTGTACCCGATTTCGCTGCTGTAGAAACCCATGGCCGTAAGGTCCTTCACGGTGCTGAAGAACGCACGACCGTCTTCCTCTCCCTCTCGATGCTTCGCCTTGTACGCCAGCGGCTCAAGAATGGACGCCTGCTGTTCCTCTGAAAGCTCCACAAACGGATGACCCAGCAGGCGCTCCGAGTGTGCATTTAGCCACGTCATTCCGGTGCGGAATTTGTATTGCCTTTCGGGCTCATGCGCCACCATGAAATCCACGAATTCGGCCACGCCGGCTTCGCGCGCGCCCGGCGTCCCGTCACTTGGGATGATCAACTCCGCCAACCGTTCGACCAGCTTGTACTCCTGTGCCGTGCAGAACTGCGGCGTGTACTTCGCCGGTTTGACCGTAGGGCCATCCGCCGACCCTTCGTGGGCGCAAGCAAACACCCATTTCGCGAATCCTGGAAAGTGTGATGCCACCGCAGCCATCGACATGATGCGCAGTATTTCCCGGCGCTGCAGGTCCTGTCCTGCCATTGATCACCCCGGAACCGAATCCTCTTGAGGAATGGACCGGGCAGATTCTCTCCGAAAGTCCAGAACCGTGCAAGCGGGCGGTCGGCTCGTTGCGCATGGACATCGGCCGTGTCAGGTCTATGCTTGCAGTCGTTGACTGATCCCGCCGAAGCACCGAGCATAATCGCGGAAGCCGCGGAGAGGTAGTCCGCTCCCGAAATCAACCCTGCTACAGATGACCCTGTTCCCGGGGAAAGCCAATGCTGTGTGGCATTGCGTTCGGGGCCAATTGCGGCGCAGATTCATTTTTGTGTCTGACCTCGACTGGCTTCGATCAACTGCTGCACCGGGGCAACTACCATGAGCACGAGGTTGGCTTTGGGTGTTTTGGACCGTTCGATCAAAGTGAACTGCTGGTTCCTCCAGGACTCCGAGGAGGGTTCGGATTTATCGAGATAGTCGAGGGCCTCCAAGCCCGCAGCACCGAGGGCGGAAAGGTCTTCGGAAAGGGGCGCGACTTCGAGCAGGAGAAAAGATTGCTGGAGCAGCGAACGTACCTGCATATCGTTATCGCGCCAGGCTGTGAGCGACGTTCGAATCTGTGCTTCAACAGCTCGGTCTTTACAACCGCCCTGGATGTAAGCCTGCACTTGATCGCGAAAATGGCGTGCTGCATCACTCTCTGGGCTCACGGCGTCGATCATGTGGTTCAAGGGAGCTCGAAAGTCCCAGGGGCCCTTCACGTTTTCCATGCGGGTGTAATCCTTCACGGGTTCGACTGTATCTGCGAGGCTGCGAAGTGCGGAAATGTCGCCCGCGCCCGCCATGCGGCGCAACATGCGAAACTTGCCGGATCTTTGGGTCAGCCCTAGCCGGTCGAGCCGCCAATCAAGTTCGCCGAGTCTTGTGTACATCGAGGCGACATCTGTAACTTCCTGTGGCGACCATAAACGCTCGGCAATCGCGGCCGTGCGCGGCCAGATACGGGAATCGAGGATCTCGGGCGTCACCCATTCTGTCCACATGCAAGCCTCGCCGCCGATGATGCGACTCTTCTCCTCCGCATTCAACGAAGCAGCCGCACCGCTCATCGGGTCCACGACATAGTGCCGCGAAGCTGGCCACATCAGGTCGAGGTAGTAACCGAAGGAGAGTAAGCCGCTGTAGCCTTGCTTCGCCGCCGCGGCCAACGATTCCTGGCCGCGCCATGAGTGAATGACGATGGTCTTGGGCAGCCCAGGATGCAGGATCTCGTCCCATCCAATCATCAGCTTGTGGTGCTTGGTCAGGATCTTCTGCAGGCGCTGGTTGAAGTAGGCTTGCAGATCCTGGTTATTCTTCATTCCATGCGAGTGAAGGAACGCCTGGATCGCCGGATTGGCGTCCCAGTGCTTGCCATCGACCTCGTCTCCGCCAATGTGAAAGTAAGCGTCGGGAAAAAGCTGACCCATCTCGTCAACGAACTTGTCGAGGAATTTATAAGTGCCTTCCTTAATGGGATCGGTAACGGAGTCAGGGCCCTCTGGATCGATCTTGTAAGGGCCTGGGCCACTGGCCAGTTCGGGATATCCGACAAACCAAGACCGGCTGTGGCCGGGCGTATCGAACTCAGGGATCACGCGGACGCCCCGATCGTGCGCGTAGGCCACTAAGTCCCGAATCTCGACTTGCGTGTAATACAAGCCATCGGATCCCATCTCGTGCAATTTAGGAAAGCGTTTGCTCTCGACGCGAAAGCCCTGGTCGTCGGAAAGGTGCAGGTGCATAACATTCATCTTCACCGCAGCCATTCCATCCACGTTGCGCTTGAGCACGTCGAGCGGAATGAAGTGACGGCCGACGTCAATGAGCAAGCCGCGCCAGGCGAACCGGGGCTGGTCTTTTATGGTGACGGCAGGCACGGCGAAGCCGGACGGAGTGATTTCGACGAGCTGGAGGAAAGTTTGGAGTCCATGCAGAACGCCCAGGGGCGTTGGCGCGTTGAGCTTGGCTCCGGAATCGGTAATTGCCAGCTCATAAGACTCATCCTCGCCGAGCTTTTGCACGGGCTCGCGATAGTGGTCGGCGTGGATCAGCAGAGTCGGATTCGTGGGTCCGCCAGGTTTGTGCTGGAGGAGCATTCCCGTTTGCTGGGAAAGCTGAGCAACGAACCTCTCGACGCCGCGTTCCAGTGTTGTATCTTGAACGCCAGTGACCGCAGCGGAAAAGGATTGATCAATCGGCAGTTGTCCAGTTCCAAGCTGAACTGTAGACGGCACGGGCATGAGGCTGAGCTCCTGCTGCCGTTGTGCTGCAGTAGTAGATGCAAATAGAAAAAACGCGTTAAGGATCATCACGATACGCATAGTTCCGGCACAGTCTCCCTGTTTGCGATTTCGCCTTGTTTCTTTTCCATTCTTCCTGCTTTTCTTATTCGTCGTAACAATCGAAGCCGGCGCAGGCGAATTTTGCAAGCATGTCCGGCGCTTGCGCCAAAGAGGACCGCATCATGACAAAGTCCTGGCAGTGTAGCAAACTGGATACGCACCCTTGATTCGATATGGAAGCTCCCGGCGTATCACTTCGCACCTGGCCACTTTGAAGTTGAATCGCGACAAACCTTCACGCGGCCGATTTGCGCGCGAAGCCCAATGCGAAAGCAGCGAGAGCAACGACGACGAGCGCCGATCCGAGGACCGCGAGAGCGCGAGGTGCGTTGCCGTGGTCTGCCGTCTGAAGCAGAACGCCGAGCGGGAAGAGAAAAGAGCCGAGTAAGGCGCTCACGGAGAGGCACATTTTGATTTTTTCCGAGAACCGCAGTCGATCAAGGCCAATTCCCAAGACAATCAAAACCATGGCCAGACCGATCCAATGGCCGTGCACGTCCACTTGCCGGTCGTAAGCGTATTTTGCTTGCTGGTACTGCACAAAGGCTTGGTCAGTGAGTGCCGAATTCCGGGAAGCGGCTCCGGCGAATCCTGCCGCGAGCGATGAGCCGATCTCCTCCAGCGCCTGGTGCTCGGCAAAAACCGCGTACCACAGGCCGTAGCCCATGCCCCACAGCGCCAGAGCCATCCCGCCCGCAAGGAGTAGCCGACGCGCGCCGCTCACGATGTGCCTCCCGCGTCCAGCCGGCCGGTGTAACGCAAAATGCCAATCCACATGGCCAGCAGCGCCAGGATCACGAGAAAGCCCCCAAGGTCCGCCAATCCACCAGCGACCAACCCATACTTCAGCTCGAGTAGCACGCAAACGGGGAGCAGCACAGATCCGAGCAAAAGCACGAACGCCCAGCGCCGCTTCCACGTTTCGCCGAGATTCACATAGGGTTGAAAAAACGCCAGCAGCATCGCTAGCAGGCCGAACTCGATGATGTGCGCGTGCGCGGCGATTTTCACCGCCTTGTCGCCTTGTAGCTGGCCGTACTCCGCCAGCCCGCTGTCGACTGCCGCAGCGTTTTGCGTCGCCGCGGCCGCGCAGATTTTTGAAAGAATCGATACGTCGAGCGCTTCGTGGCGATAGAGGTCCCTTGCGGCGTAATAGCTGCCGTGAAAGAATCCCAGCAGCACCAGGAATACTCCGCCAGCAAGCAGCAACCGCCCCGGGACACTCGAATCGGCAAGGAGATCGTCTCGGCCGCCAGCACGCTCCCCCGAGAGAAAATGCTTCACCAGTCCAGTGAGATAGCCGAGCATAGCAACGACGACAAAAAAGCCACCGAGATCAGCAAAGATGCTGGCCCATCCGATGGTCTGAACC
>Ga0210410_10001664_pt1 | contig 20629 bp, 23 predicted proteins | sample IncBWC4MmetaG_FD_161058 | JGI IMG/M metagenome (GOLD analysis project Ga0210410, IMG submission 161058) | Forest soil microbial communities from Barre Woods Harvard Forest LTER site, Petersham, Massachusetts, United States - Inc-BW-C-4-M | ecosystem: Environmental > Terrestrial > Soil >... | reverse complement strand
TCGAAACGTTGTATGTCAAAGGTGCGCGGATCGACCGGCTGTTCTCCGAAGGTCAGACACTGGCGGTACAAGTTAAGGATTCGACCTGGCCCTTGGAGATCTCCGCCTACACCACCGGCAATGCCCCGCTGGGCCGCGGAGATCGTGGCCCTCTCCCCTTGCACCTGATCCTCCAAACCAAAGGGTTTACGTTGATACCGGCAATACCCAGAAACTGGGAGCTCGTTCTGAGTGCAGATTGAGATGTAAACTGCCGTGTTGCCCGTGGGGTTGGGATTGTTCCGTTACTCACCTTCCTATCTTATTTATTTCACGACGAACCGGGCTTCACCGACCCAGTCATCAATATGGCTATCATTGGGCGCGGGGTGAAAAGTTTTCGCGACAATTCTATAAGTGCCCACGCCCTTATATGTATGCGACAACCCTTGTCCGCAGTCAGCCCCGATGGGACCCGCTGGCGATCCCGAGCCGTCACCCCATTGTATGGAATAGCTGCAGCCCACCCATTTGCTGTACTTGCCTCTGCCAAGGTCGGCCAGATTTTTCGGACCGGTGATCCGCACGGAGCGAGAAGTGTCGCCCGCCACTACAGAAAGCTCAGTGCTTTCTGCGGGAGCCGCGGACGATATCGGAAAAAACGTCAGCAAGGCGAATGCAGATCGGCAGCTACACTGGGCTCATTCCGTGCGAAGACTCCAGTGCCGGCCGGCAACGGCTGGGACACATCAGCAAACAAGGGAACACTCTACTGCGTTTTTTGCTGGTGGAAGCGTCGCAAGCAGCCGCGCGGTGCAACCCAGACTGGCGACGTCGGTATCTGCACTTGATGATGCGCCGGGAAAAAAGAATTGCCAAAGTGGCCATGGCCAGGAAACTTGCCGTTCGGTTGTACTGGATGTGGCGCAATGGCTGGGACTATTCGCAGATGGTCGAGTTCGGTTCGCACGCGGGAAAGCTCGTAACCGGACATGGCGTGAAATAGCGCGTCGTCCACTTGATTGGGCATCCCGCTCCCTGCAAAGGGAGTTTGAAGTAGTAATCATGGTCGAAGTTTTGATCGGGGAGATGTTTGGGTCGAACCGTTAGATTACGAGCGAGCCGTGGTCGTCGATGCAGAGGGTCAAAGAAAACGAATAAGACCACTCTCAGGAGTGAATGGAGAGGTGCGTTCAAAAAAGACTTGACCGGGCCGACATTCTTAGAGATGTCTGGTTAGCCGACTAACCGTCAAGTGAAATTTGTGGGGAAGAATGCAGAAACCCTTCGGCGCATTAGGCAATAGGTTCGGTGCTCGAAGCGGTGGGTGCTTGGTGGCGCGCGGGAATTGACCGTGAGCGATTCGTTCAACTGGTCCGAAGAAGCCCCTGGGCTAAACGTTTCCGCGTCACCAGCAGGACCCCGATTCCGGAGAACATGAGGGCGACTGAACTCGGCTCGGGAGTGGGCACCACCGTCTCCGTTACCGTGTAGGACCCAGAAGCGATGGCGTCGGCGGACAGCGCCGTCCCAGTGCTAGGCGGGCCGGTCGTCACGAAAAATGGGCCGGCAAGTCCGAAATTGGTGCCGGAACTACTATCCCCCATGCAGGTGCCTCCGTCGGGACCCACACCGCACCATGTCCCGCTAAACGGGAAAGGCCCACTGATAAACACTGGGGGAGGTGGAACTAATCCAACGCCGAAGTCATACACGTTGCCGTTCCAGTTCACCAAGAAACTCGTGAATTGACCCGTCGCGTTATCGATGACGAAGGACCCCGAAGCGTCTGGTCCGCCGCTGCTCACCGTGAAAGTGATGGTGCCATCGGTAAACGAATCCGCGTAGGCGACCGGCGCGCCGATGGCCACAATGAGTACTGCAAGAATGATCCACAAGGATTTTCGCATTTTTGGCCTCCCCTCAGCGTGCCCGGAGCTAAGAAATTCAAACTGACCTAAATCTATTTTTTGCCCGCACGATCACTGCCCATCTCGCCATGCTGAAAATAAATGACTTGCCGACGCTTAGCATTGCCCACACTGCAAATAAATGCACACTTTTAGCGAAGTATTGCCTGTACTAGCTCACATATGCGGCGGGAGCTAAAGCAACCGCATCCTCCGAATCGGTGGGCATTCGCCAAGTCCCGATAACTTACCAGGAGTGTGCAGTCGAACTGATGGGAAATTGTCCCCATATATTGCCTAATCCAGCCGTTGGGCAACTGTAACCAGTGAAGATATAATCCTACGAAAGGATTGCAATGCGCATTATCCTCGCTCTGCTTCTGACGTTTTTGTCTCAGGCTGCAGAACTTCAGCAGCATCAGTTTGATTTGGAGTCGCTCTTGCGCGACCCAGCAGGACTTCAAAAACTGAGAATCCTATATAATCCACCATCCAATGAAAATTATCAGGCGTTTTTCGTTTATGGCGACGGCTCTCTCGTTTGGCAGGCATATCCTAATCGACCGATCTCTTTGAACGAGGTTCCCACTTGTAGAAACAAAGTCAGCCCCGACAAAGTCAAGGATTTGGTCCGGTTGATTATCCAGAAGCACTTTTTGGAGTTGCCAGAGAAACGCTTCCTTTTGGTGTTCGCTGGGTACGCTGTTCAGGAGAAAGACAAGTTAGAATTTCACACAATCGCTATCGATGATGGCGTTGGAAAGGCCGTTAGAACATTTGGTATCGGAGAGTATCTTGGTAAAGAAGAGTCTATCCCGCCTGATTTTTCGTCGATTGAAAAAGAACTGAAACAGCTTAAAGATTCCGCGTTTCCACCTACAGCTAAGGCTTGCCATCTTGCTCCAGCAATCAAGTTTTGATACTGCCCCCGCTCACCCCCTACCTGACAATTTCGCATTAGCAATCAGGCTCAACTCCTGATTAACGCGCTAACCGGTGAAGTCAAGTACTGGGAGCCAAGTTACCGGTTTGCCGACCAGGACTTAGTCGGGCGAAGCCATTGGCTGCGATAAGCTTACAAAGCTCTTCCCCGAATGGGACGATAACTCTTTCGTCTATTCAAATACTTCTGTATCCTGCCAGCAATGAGCAGCTTCCTTATCCGAGCGTCTTTAAAGCATGGCAGCTGGTCAGTAATGCCCTCAAATGATTCCAAACAACGATACCCGACCTAGTGTTGCCTCGCGCGTATTTTTGTGGTTACTGGAAGCTATTGGGGTATTGATCACTGCTTCCGCCGTCGTGATACTGTTCCTTGTTGCGCCGTACGTGATTCTGGGCCAAAGGCATCTGCTTCCCCATTGGGACATTTTCTGGCTATTCTTCATTTTCGTGCCCTTCATTGCCGCTTGGGACCGGGCTGGACCCTTTCTGCTTTTGACTGTGATGAGTTGCGAGATTGCGCTTACCTTGCTAAAGCCTGGCGTTAAGAGGGTCAAAATCGCTGCGGTTGTTTCCATAATGGTCTGCACAGCGGCTTACGTATGGATCTTTATCGCAAGGCGTTCTAATGTTCACTAAAAAGCAGTTTCAAATGCTTTCGGCCCGTGCAACTTTTGGGAGGCCGTTAAAGGAGACGAATGCATGTCTTGGAAAGTGCCGTGAAACATTCCGTCGACTCCTGATTAAGGCGGGATCTCTAACGACGCCGGCCGTGTCAAGAGCATTTTCTCTTCTTTAATACCAAGCTCTGCCGGGCATAAGTTTCGATTAACGGGCATCAGTCATGTATGTACTGGGAGGAACTTCTCCGGTTAGCGTCGACTTACCGGGACTTACGTGATTCAAATCCGTTGGTCCTATGCCGGGGGAACCGCAGGCAATCCGATATCAGAGAATCGCCCCCTAAATACCACTTCAATTTCAATGATATCGGCACCCATCACGCGGGAACCATCGAAAACCTGGCAATTCACTTGGAAACGGCCGATACGATGTTGGTAGACGAACTGTCGAACCCGTTCCAGCCCCCGCTCCCAAGCTTCCGGTGTTATTTGCCTTTTCTGCTCCGCGGTCATTGACGCTTCGAGCTTAGCGAAATATCTACGCGCCTCCGCATCGGCTTCCGCGCTATCAAGCGGAATATGTACGTAGAAATCAACCCACTCCGGTCCCCGGTCGGGCCCGATCCCACCGCCTCCGCCACCAAGAACGTGGACTTCTGACGGTAACAACTTCTTGCTACCATCCGCCGAGATTTCGTAAGCGGTGGTTGCTGCTGTGAGGCCGTTTCGACCCTCATCACCCGGCTTGGTCGGGAATGGCCGCGCCGGAATGCGGCACCTTATCTGGATGTCTCCAACGTTGCTGACCTGAGCAAGGCCGGAGGAAGATCGGCTCAAAATGCTTTCTTTCGCAAGCTCGCAGGAAGGACGTATGTCGCTGGCGAATGTGACAGAAGCAAAAAGCAGCACAATGATTGCAAGGAAGCAATTTTCGGAGATTCGCATAGGCCCCCCGAGCAAAAAACAAAACAGAGTTTACACCCGAAAACTCGATAGGGCCTGATTAACGCAGAATCGTCCATATAAAGTTCTAGAACTTGACTTGTCCGATTTGCCGTGCTTATCAGGAGTTGGCGTCACAATCGCGACAAACCCTCTTTCTGATAACGATTCGCTTTCCGCTTTTAAGTATTTATTTTTGTTCTAGTGCTTTCCGATTATTGCTCCCTTTTTTTGCAAGGGTTAGTGTCACCAGCAATCGGGTCCTCGTGCTCGTTCGTTTCTTTCGTAACTGCCTGCTCCACCGCGCCCCCGTACTCCAATCCTCCAAATCCTTTACCTCATTTCCTTCCTTTACGTCCTTCACTTCCTTATTTCTTCGGCCGTGATTCTGGCGGCACCAATCCGTTGGCCCGGTAATAGACCACCAACTGGCCGTAATGCTCTCCTGAATGCGCGATCAGCCCGTATGCCAGGTCATACAACCGGTCCAGACGCGGCCCGCCGTCGTTGACCGCTTCCATCAGGCCTTTGTCGCCCTTGGCCTTGATCTCCTCGGCGCCGTCTTCGACGCACTTCTTTACGAACGCCACCAGATCCGCCCGGTTCTTGATATTGACGTCCTTGGGATCATCGGCGTAGGCCAGTTTGCGGGGCTTCTTGCCAGCGGCGGTATCCGTGAAAAAGTACATGGACGCCGAAGCGTGCACCAGATTCGCGACGAAGGTCCGCGACTCCGCCTGCGGCTTATATGAAAACTTGTCCTCCGGAAAATCACTCGCCATGGCAATCAGCTTCCGTCCGATGTCGTTCCATGACTCCAGCACGGCTTCCGACGGGCTGGGAGCCGGCCCCGGCGCTTTCTTCGGGGCTTCCTGGGCCCGCAGGGGAGCCAATGCAAAACACACCGCCAACCATACCAAGGCAAACCTTGAAAAACGTTTCATAGCTTCTCTCCTTATGAATGAATCCCTATCCACTAATTACTTCGGTGTTTCGCAGGTGAAGTTGGAGCCGTCGTTGGGGTCGCCGGAGCCTTTGTATTGGGCTTGCTGCGGGTAAGGGCAGAGTGGGCGGCTGAGTTTCACCTTGGGGTCAGCGCCGCTGTCTTCGAGCTTAGAAGCGATGACGCTGGGTGGGGCTGTGCCCTTCTCAACCCATTGTTCGAGCGCGACGTAGATGTTGTGCTGCGGGTCGTTGGAGATACTGAAGCCGTTTTCGCCGAAGACGTCGGGACCGGGGCCGCCATAGCAGTGCTGCATTCCGGGCACCATGTACAGGCGCAGGAAGGAATCGGCATCGGGCTTGCCCATCTGTTGAATCACGGACTCGTAGTAATTGATGCTGTTGAGCGGGGAAATCACGGCGTCGCTCCAGCCATGATAGATGATGAGTTTGCCGCCGCGGGTCTGGAATGGTTTCAGATTTGTATCGGTAGAATTGAGAACGCCTGCGAACTTTTTGTCGGAAGCCGCGAGCGCATCATCTAGATTCGCCTTCTTATAATCCCAATCCGCTTTATCGTAGACCATGTCCGCGAAATAGCCGTAATCGGACACGAAGAGAAGCGCCTTGGCGGGCGCGGGACCGGTGATATAAAGCGGCCAACCACCTTGACCTTCTTCGCCGCCAGGCATGAAGCCCGGGAAAATTTGGCTGCCCTTGGAGTCCGTTGCGCCTTGATAGAGTTTTTTCAGTGCTATGGCCTGCGGCTCGGTGAGGCACGAATCGGAATCGGCGCCTTTGCACAACATGGTGTACGGATCGAAGTGGCATTGGCGCGGGTCATTCAAAATGCCGTCGTTCAGGCCGTCGCTTGCATCGCAGGCGGCCACCACAGCCTGTGCGATCGCGGGAATTTTGCTGCTAGGGATGTAACTGTTGGCGTCGAGCGTGGTGGCCTGTGCGTCCCATAGAACGCTGGTGAGGAGATGCGTCCAATAATTCGCGGGAGCGCCAGCGAGGATGCCGTCGTAGTCATCGGGAAAACGCTGCGCTTCCATGAGAGCCTGGCGGCCGCCGTTAGAACAGGCTGCGAAATAGGTATATTTCGGCGTGTCGCCGTAGAAGGCCTTTGTGGTGGCTTTGCCGACGGCGGTCATCTCGTGAACGGCGCGGTAACCGAAATCGACGATTTTTTCGGGATGGCCGAGAGCCCAGGTGGCTTCGCCGGCGTTGGCCGCATGACCGGTGTCAGTGGCGGCAGAAGCGTAGCCCTGCGCGATGGCGAGTTCCAATGGGCGCCAGTCAATTTCTCCGGCGAAGCCGCCATTGCCCTGTCCGCGGAATTTGCCGTTCCAGCCGCTCGCGGGCATCCAGACTTCAATTTTGATTTCGGAGTCGGGCGACGGCTTGGAAACTGCGCTGACACGGCAAAACGCAGGAAGCCGCCTATAGAAGGCGGGATCGCCGACAAGCCAAGGCGTAGCGTTAGCCGGTGGAGTGAAGGCACCAGCCGCGATGGTCTGCGCGGAGGTGATGCTTGCGTGCGGAAGCGCGAGCCGCGCGAGTTGTTCGCAGGATTGCGGTGCGGCGTAAGCAGGGCTAACAAACAAACCGGCGATAAAAAGGACCGCAGGCACAACACTCTTCCACAGCGGCGGCTTCGTATTATCTTCCTCTGGCCCGCCTGGGCCTTGTATAACTCCATCAAGGGAGACGAATTCAAGCCCATTAACTCTTCTCATGACTGAGTTCCTCCGAGTCCTGTCTGATTTTGTTTAATTTGGTCGGCCGGTGCCCTGCCTTCACTATATTTATTTAACGCAATTTGTTTGGTGTGGTCGACGCAGCCTTCCAGGGTTGTGTTGATTGCGAAGATTAGCTTTCTCATTTGATCGTCCCGTTACGCCTAGTGGGCTTCTGTTCCGTCTGACCAGCGTTGCACGGCAATCACGAACGTGGTCACGTGCTCCCGAGTGTCGCTCCCAGCAATGATCGGAGAACCCTGTAGATTCGCTCCCCAGGTTGCAGGGTCGGTTAGCGGATAGAAAAACATAAGGTGGGAAGGCCCGTGTTCGACGGTGTCGTCGCCGCCGTGTCCTAGCTTCGACATCATATAGCACATCGCCCCGGGCTCCACTGCAGGCAGCTCTTTCTTGTCGACGGCGGCGAAAATGGCCTCGTCCACCTGATCTTTCGTGCGTCCCGCCAAAATCAAGTCGGTCCTTTTAATGTTGCGTACAAGGACGGAACGCGCGGCTGCCCCATTCCAACAAATCGGAGTCCGCACTTTCGGATTCCAAAAGTCAGGATCAGCTGCGGAAGTCCACGAACGCTCGACGATGCACACGAAACCGTTTTTGCCTTTGACCGCTGTTTCGAAACCATTACGTCCAAGCACCAAGACCTCTGCATCGTGTGAGATGGACTCCGGTGCCGCGCTGCGCGCTAGCGCGATCTCGGCAGTTCGGTCCATGAGGTATTGCTCGATCGGTGCCATCTTCAAGTAAGGCGTCGCGGCATCCTGTGCCGTAGCTTGATGCGTAGTAGTGAGCAAAACAAGTAGTGCGAAGCTTCTGACTGCAATTGCGCCAACTTTCTTTTTCCGCATTGTTTTCCTCTTTCTCCTCCTGGCGGGAGCCAGTAGCACCATTTTGATTACCCGTGCCGGTTCAAACGGTCGATGCCACTTTGGATACGTCAGTGCAAGTGGGACTATTTCTTGGCTGCGTTAGCTGCCATTCGAGCGCGGAAGTTTTTTTCCTGCTGAATTTCTTCTTTGCTGAAGGCGGATGCGAAGTCTTCGGGCTCAAAGACCTGGCGGATCTCTATGTCGGTCTCGCCTTCGTTGGGACAGCGCTTGACCCACTCGATGGCCTCTTCGAGAGACTTGACCTGCCAGAACCAGAAGCTGGCGATGAGTTCCTTGCTTTCGGTGAAGGGGCCGTCGGTGACGGTGCAGTTCTTGCCGGAGAAGTGGACGCGGGCGCCTTTGGAGGAGGGGTGAAGACCGTCGTAGTCTATCAAGACTCCGGCTTCTAAGAGCTCGTCGTTGAATTTGTTCAAGTCGGCCATGAGCTGGGGATCAGGGAGTGCGCCTTCGTTTTCGGTGTCTTCCGTGACTTTGACGATGACCATGAATCGCATTGTGTTTGTCCTTTCGGGTTGAGTTAATCTGACGTTCAAGTTCAGAGCTTAATTGATGCTCTACCGATACGTCGAACGAGAAGGTGCAGAATCGACACGGAGAACCGAGAAAATTCTCGGTAGCTGGTTAACGCGCTAATCGCCAAAGTGGGTTGTAGTACGACCTTTCCGATTTCCCGACAAATCAGGAGTTGATGCAACTTTGCGGTTCCATCCGGTGTCTAAACTGTTCAAGATAGTAGCAATACGGGGCTGGGGGACCTATGGCTAGGTCAGCATATCGATTCTGTTTCGTACTTTTTGTTCTGTCTCTTATCTCAGTCCCGAGAATTTGGGCGTGCTCTTGTTCAAGAACCGCGCCCGGAGCCTGCCCCAAAATATCGGACGAGGGAATCTTATTTGTCGGGACGGTCGTCGACATTGAAAATCCGGCGGACGAGCGAAGGGGCGCTGACCAGAGCGGCACTTCCCGCTATAGATTCAGAGTTGATGAAACTTTTAACGGGATAACTGCCAAGGAAGTTGACGTGTATTCCGGCCGAGGCGGCGGGGATTGCAGTTACCATTTCCAGCTCGGCGAAACCTATTTCGTGAATCCTGCAGGAACTAGTGACCATTTACTTGCCACGATCTGCAGTGATACGCAGCCCGCCCTAGGAGCTGAGGCGCTGCTCACTGAGTTACGAGCCCACAGAGATGGAAAGCCATATGCTTCGGTCTATGGCGTACTGCGAAAAACACAACAGCCCTACACGTGGACGTATGCTGATGGTTACGACCGTCCGCTTCCAGGGACTACTGTGGAGTTAAAAAGCCCTGAACGAACCGTTACCAGCCAGACAGACGTTAACGGTGTTTTCCGATTCTACGGACTACCGGCAGGAACTTATCATTTTGCCGCCGAGCTGCCACAGAATTTGCAACTGGCAGAGACCATCTTGAGCGAGCCGCCACAACCTATCACTGTCCCTGAAAACGCGTGCTATCAACAAGACCTAGACGCACTCCCTATTGGTCGAATTCACGGCCGAGTTTTAGGTCCAGATGGACTACCGCTCAAGAATGCTGACGTTGCGCTATTCAGGGCTGACCGATACAAAGAAAATGAAATGGGCTGGTGGGAATTTCAAGGCGAAGAGAAGGGCTATTTTGAGTTCAACAACGTAAGTCCCGGAAGATACGTAATTGTATTTCACAATTCAAATCGGCCCGACCCAGATATACCGTATCCCCGGACTTTCTACCCCGGTGCATCTGACCTCAAATCCGCCCTCCCCATCATTCTCGAAGAGGGTCAACAAATCTCAAACGCTGATATCCACTTATCGGGTGGTTCTGATACACGAACAATCATTGTGAAGGTTCATTGGAATCAGAGCTCGACTCCCAATGACGTTTTCGTTTTCGCAACTGCTAGTGACGGGGACACACCCTTAGCGAAGAAACTGTCACCGGGAGTATTTCAGATTACGATTTTCCGCCAAGCTCGTTACTCGATAGTTGCAAAGCAGGATTGCGGGTTGCGCTGGGAAGGTAATACAGGAAAACCGATCGGCGGCCGAGAAACTGAGCGAATCGAGCTGAACGGAGCTGATATCCGAACAACAGAAGTGAATCTCTCTTTACAGGACCCGAGCTGTAAGCCTTATGGCGTCCAAACCAAATAGTTGGACTTGGGTTCAAGTGTCGCGGTAGGGACGACCATCGCTGATCGCCCCCCGCACAGAACCGTACGCGACTCGTGGCGATCATCACAGAGGCACTCTGCCAAGTCGCGAGTGAGTCCATGCCGCTGATCAAAAGCCCGCAAAGGCAGCAGGCCGGCATCGCTGGTGATCTGGCCACCGGAAAAATCAGCGCGAATGGCTCGGTGTCGGTAGAAGGAAAAGGATAGCTGTGGTATACAAGATGTCATCTCTGGGTGCTCCGAAAGAGAATGCCGGGTTCTGATAAAACCCAGTGTTCATCAATCTTTTAGAGCACCTTTTCTTTTTTCGCTAGCAAAATCGTGAATAATCCAGGCTAGGACTTCTCGTTACTGATCGGCTCGACCTGGATCACTTCTGGTTTGCCGACATCCGTCCAGAAAGGCTGCTCTGCGATATGTTTCTGACTGAATTACGTGGGCCTATGCCGGTTTGATGTTCTGGTTGAGCCGCAACACATTCGCCGGATCGTACTTTCTCTTGATTTCGCCCAGTCGGGCATAATTCGGCCCATACGCGGCTCTGACCAACTCATCACTCGTTTCGCCGAGTTGGTTCACGTACACTCCGTGGGCAAGAGGCCGCAAATTGTCGCGCAGAGTCTTGACCCATTGCACCGCACCAGCCTTATCTGCGGAATGAATCCAGCGCGCCATAATGTCCAACTCGTATCCCGGGAATCGCAATGGATAGGCTGTCTCGCTCACCCCAACGCGCGTAACGGCGCCGGAGATCGGCACAATGAAGACCCTGGCATTTGGCGGAGCATTGCCGGAGGCGGTCGTTAGGGCCGCGATTGCGGTGCCACTGAGTTCCGTAAGAACAAGGTCCGTTTGGAAATGCGCGATAGGAGTGTAAGGATTGATTGTCGTTTGGGTTTCCAGATATGACGCGACATGGATATTGTCCTCCTGCGGCTTGAGCGCTCGCAGCGGCTTAAGCAAATCATTTCCCTGACGCGGATCGCCACAATGGCAAACAAACATATGGAATAGCGTACCCGGTTTGGACGGTAACACCTGGCCGACGGCGTGCATTTCGTCCGGCGCCGCCGCAACGAACCTGGCAAACGCGTGGAGCAACTCGGGAATTCGTCCAGCCGAATACGTCAGTGTTCCCGCCAGAACGTCGGTCACCGGATAGAGCCGATATTCAAGCGCCGTCGCCACGCCGAAATTTCCGCCTCCACCGCGAATCGCCCAGAAAAGGTCTGGATTGGAGTTCTGACTGGCTTCGACTTGTCTCCCGTCCACCGTCACAAGTTGGGCCGATACCAAGTTGTCGCACGGGGCACCGTACTTCGGCATCAGAAGCCCCTGTCCCCCGCCAAGCGTCAGCCCAGCAATTCCTACTGTCGGGCACGCACCTGACGTTGTGGCCAGGCCGAACCGCTGCGTTGCCTGGTCCAGGTCACGCACCAGAGCACCTGCCTCAGCACGGGCCACGTGCTTGCCTGCGTCTACTTCGACGCGGTTCATGCCGGAAAGATCGATCACCACGCCGCCATCGCACGCGCTCAGCCCGGCTCGGTTATGGCCTCCGCCCCGCACTGCCAGCGCCAGATTGTGGGCCTGGGCGAAATCAAGAGCCCGCGCGACATCGGAGGCGCCAGCGCAGCGCACGATCAGTGCCGGATGCCAATCGAATGCGCGGTTGAAGACCAGGCGTGCGGATTCATATTCGGGCGCATCCGGCGTGATTACGTGGCCGGTGATTTCGGAAGCAAATCTGCGAAGCGACGGGGCATCGAGCGGAGCCGCATTCTGTTCGCTCGCTTCGAAGACCGAATCAAGCGCCTTAATTTGTGAATGGCAAAGCACTGTAGCAGCCAGCGCGGTTTGTTGGACGAACTGCCTTCTAGTAGTGAGCGCCATGATTGACGTTAGCCTACGCCGACGGTCCCGTGCGGTCAATTTCGTCTCGTCTATTGGGGGTCGAACGTCTAAAACAAATAGTTCGTTCCGAGTGACGGGCAAACCGGAAGTAATGCCTCCGGGTTGGCACATTGCTCCCGATAAACGCTAGCCAGGCGTGACTGACAATCGCTGGCGACAAGCTGACTAACCCTAGGACTTATCAATTATGGCTGGCTGCGATGCATCACTTCCTGTTCGCCGACGTCGGGACTTAACCCGAACATGCTCCGTTCATTTTCCGAACAGAATTGTCATCCATCTCGAAGCCGCTAAGTAGGAGTGCAACCCGGAGCGCGTCCGCGGCAGAGTGCGTTTCTTAATCATTCGATTGCCTAGTCCGGCTTGATGTTCGGGTTGAGTCGCAACACATTCGTGGGGTCGTACTTCTTTTTGATCTCCACCAGGCGAGCATAGCTCGGCCCGTACGCCGCCCTGACGAGCTCGCCGCTCGTTTCGCTCAACTTGTTGGCGTTAAGCCCATGCGAAAAGGGTCGCAGATTGTCGCGAAGAGCGTTTATCCATTGCACCACGCTCGCTTTCTCCCCCGGAGCGCCCCAATAACTCGACACCTCCACTTCATAACCCCGCTCCCTCAAGGGAAACGCCATGTCGTTGGGACGTACGCGTGTCATGGCCCCGTGATACTGCCCAATCATCACCCTGAACCTCTGCGGCGCATCCTGGGTTGCGGTTGTAATTGTCGCGACAGCGCCCTCGTTGATCTCGGGAAGGAACAGGTTCGTCACGAAATACGCAGAGGGCTTCGGGGATACCGGGAATACTCTTGCCTGAGCCTCAAGGTAGGGCATCACCTTGACTGTGTCCTCCTGCGGATTGAGCGGCGCTCGCAGTGGTTTGAGCAAGTCATTCCCGAGGGTTGCTTGGCCGCAATAGCCGACGAGCATCCGGATTTTCGGTCCCTGTTCCGAGGGCAGTATCATCGCCGTGGTCGCCATTTCGTCGGGCGCTGCCCCTGTGAACTTGGCGAATGCGTGTAGCAACTCTGGGATTCGCCCGGCCGGATAAATCAGCGTTCCTACCAAAATCTCGCTGACCGGATGGAGTTGGTACTCGAGCGCCGTCACCACCCCGAAGTTTCCGCCTCCACCGCGAATCGCCCAGAAAAGGTCCGGATTGGAGTTCTGGCTGGCCTCCAGTTGCCTGCCGTCCACCGTCACCATGTGTGCCGATAGCACGTTGTCGCACGCGATGCCATACTTCGACATTAAGAACCCCAATCCCCCGCCGAGCGTCAGCCCGGCAATTCCTACGGTCGGGCAAGTACCCAATGTCGTGGCTAACCCGAAGCGCTGAGTAGCTTCATCGACATCGTGCACCAGAGAACCAGCCTCGGCACGAGCTACGCATTTGTCGGCGTCAACCTCGACGCGCTTCATTCTCGAGAGATCGATCACCAAGCCGCCATCGCATACTCCGAATCCGGCGGCGCTATGGCCTCCGCCACGCACTGCCAGCGGCAGACTCTGGCTCTGGCCAAAATCAAGAGCTCGCGTGACGTCCGACGCGTCCGCGCAGCGCACGATCAGCGCAGGGTGCCGATCGTATGCGCGATTGCCGACCAAGCGGGATTGTTCATAATCGGGCGCCTCTGGCGTGATCACCTGGCCGGCAATCTGCGAAGCCAGCTTCCGGATTGCTGCTGCGTCGACCGGAGCCGTATTCTGTTCGCGTTCCCCGATGATCCGCCGCGCTCCAGCAAGCAACTTCATAGGGTGCCCGTAAAGCGCCGCTGCGGCGAACGCCGTCCGCTGGACGAATCGTCTTCGAGTGACTAGCGCCATATTCACCTCGATCACTTTACGACTTCCGCGAAGTCCTGTCCTATCGGTTGTTCGGGTTCAAGGTCACGACAGGCTCGACCATGTAATGTGTGTACATCCCTATTGCCAAATGGCCCTCGACGTGACAGTGGAACATCCACATGCCCGGATTCTCCGGAATCATGTCTGCCGTATGCATCTCGGCCGGCAATAAGGGCACCACATCCGTCATCCTCTCATTCAGCATGACCGTGTTGCCGTGCCAGTGGGCCGTATGCAGGCCTCCCATTGCCGCGGTGTACCAGCGGATTTTTTCCCCCTGCTTCATTGTGAAGCCCGGAGCGTTCCCGAAAATGTATCCGTTGATAGTCTCGCGGAGGTTGGCCGCGCTGAAGCTTACGTTGACCCGCTCCCCTTCTATGTCCTGGAAAGCGAACACCGTGTTCTTCGCCAAGTTCTTGGGATCGCTGATATATTTCGAAATATTCTCTATCAGGTACCAGCTCTGGTTTTCGTCAGCCGTATAGAAGATGGCGATGAACTCACGATCGATCCCCTTCGGTGTGCCATCGGCCTTGACGGTTCCCTTCGCGCTCACGATGATGACGCCGACGAGACCAGACGCGATATCTCGCCGTTCATTGGCGTGTGAGTGATACAGCCATAACTTGGAGCTCGGCTCGCCAGCATTGGGTGCTGCTCGCGGATCAAGAATCCATGTGTAGGTGAACGTGCTCCCGGGCGGAACCCCCTTGACCCCGTCCGACGACTGGTCGTACAGCACACCATGCGGGTGCATGCTAAATGGAAAATGTGCATTGTTTCTGAAAACAACTTTGAGCGTATCGCCGGCCTCGCCTCGGAGCACGGGACCCACGATGCCGAGATGCTCCCACTCGGGTTTGCGTGGCTTCAGCGTCTTGAACGAGCCGTCCGTGTACTCCCTGTAGACTGCTTTCCTGTAAACCTTGCCGATGTGGCCAGCGTCATTTTCGACGAAAATGCGCGCATGATCGTCGTAAGACTTGCCTGTCATGTGGTCCGTCTCGGCAGGCGCGTAATCCCAATCAACCTCATCGGCCGCGATGTAGTAAGTTCGGACTTGACCGCCGGGCTTGACAGTTACTTCTTGTGACCAACAGAGCAGAGCTCCTGTCAAGACAGCAAACATGAGGAAAAAACGGTGGATAGATCTCATAAAATCCAACTCCCTCTCTCTCTTCTCGTTTCCCAGTTCTATTTCAAGTCAGGCACCAAACGATCCGGATAGACCCGATTCGAAAGCATTGCCAGTCAGACCTTGCGCTTACGTCGGCTTCCGCAATGACTCCAGGCAGATCAGCAGCGTCCCGTCACCTGCGTCCAGCAGATGACATCCCTGGGTTTGGGCCAAATCGCGGAGTGCTGGTTGGGTCATCCCGGCCAGTAAGTCGACTTCCTCCATGCCTACGACGTCCACTTCGCGGGCGCAGTCGTGGCACCAAGTCCTTCGTGAATGGTGCCGACGGAGGATCGTCATCGTGTGGGTTTCAATGGTGATCTGCATCTTCTTTCCCGTACTCCCCACCGCTTCCCCCTTCGTTGCCCAGCGCAGTATTCCGTGATAGATTGCAATCCACATCGAGTCGGGCTTCGCCACCCGTCGAACGAGCGCATTTTGCGTCGGGGTGGGCTCAAATGTCTTCAAGCGGGCTCTCAGTAATTTTCAAGTTTTCTCACGTGTGGCCATGACGCAGCAAAGTAAGCGCTTGTATGAGTTCGGTCCCTACCGGATCGACCCGACAAAGCGTGTGCTGATGCGGGGAGAGGACCCGGTTCAACTTCCTTCAAAGGTGTTTGAGACCCTTCTGGTGCTGGTTCAACATAGCGAGGAAGTGGTTTCCAAAGACGATCTACTGAAGACGGTCTGGCCCGATAGTTTCGTCGAGGAGTCCAACCTCAGCCAAAGTATTTTTCTATTGCGTAAAGCGCTGGGCGAGACCGCTCAGGATCACCACTATATCGTGACAATTCCGGGTCGAGGGTATCGTTTCGCGGAGAAGGTTGATGAGATTTCGGAGGAAACCGCTGACCTGGTCCTTGAAAGGCACTCGCGGGCGCAGGTCACGATTCAAGAAACCGAGTCTACACCGTATGAGAGCAGTGGCCCTTCGGTTTTCAGAAGATTTCGCCGATGGCGGTGGACCTGGATGCCGATAGGGCTGGGCGTCACCCTGCTGATCGGGTGCGTCGCGCTGTTTCTGCACAAGCGCCCCGCCATCAAGCTAGGTGATGCGGATATGGTCCTGGTGTCCGATTTTGTGAATACCACCAGAGAGCCAGTATTTGACGGCTCGCTGAAACAAGCACTGACTGTGAAGCTGGCAGAATCGCCGTATTTCAACGTTGTACCTGATTCCACAACGAGACAAACGCTAGGCTTGATGGCCCGATCACCTGATGAGCGTGTCGTGCCGCCGGTCGCACGCGAGGTATGCCAGCGGGCAGGAGCCAAGGCGGTAGTCGGCGGTTCCATCGTCGGCCTCGGCAACAAATATGTTCTCGATCTGGATGCCGTCAATTGCCTTACAGGAGACAACGTCGCTCATGAGGAGGTGGTGGCCCTGAACCGGGAACAGGTCTTAAAGAAACTGGGCGAATTGATCCCGCCCGTGAGGCGCAAGTTGGGCGAGTCCGTCAGTTCCATCCAGAAGTTCGATACGCCCATCGAACAAGCCACCACCAGGTCTCTGGCGGCTCTGAAGGCGTACACGTCAGGCGACGAGAAGCGCGCGCAGGGGCAGGAAACCGAGAGTGTTCCTTCTTATAAGATGGCGATCGAACTGGATCCCGACTTTGCCATGGCCTATGCCCGCCTGGCCACGATTTACGGCAATCTCGACGAGCGCGATGTTGCTGGCGATTACATCCGAAAGGCGTTTGAACGGCGAGAGCACGTGAGCGACAGAGAGAAGTTCTATATTCAGGCACGCTATTACGCCGACGCTACCAGGGAGACCGAGAAAGCGATCGAAACCTGGAAACTGTGGAGCGAAGTGTACCCGTCGGACTTTAATCCGCTCAATAGCCTGAGTAGCGCATACGTGGAGATCGGCCAGCCAGAGAAGGCGATCGAAGCAGGCCAGCAGGCTTTACGAATGAACGCCAGCCATGCCCTTCCCTACGCGTCTCTTGGCCGGGCTTATGAGCGCGCCACACGGTTTGCCGAGGCCAAAGCCATTTGCGAAAAAGCCATCGCGGAGAAAGTGGAGAGTTCCTGGACCCACCAGCAGCTTTACAGAATCGCATTTGTCGAAGGGGACGAGACCGCCATGCGGCGAGAGATCGACTGGTTTAAGGGCAAACCGCAGGAGAGCGTAAATCTCTATTACCAGGCAAAGGCGGCGCTGAGCCTAGGGCAACTTCGCACGTCCCGGGAACTCTTCGAGCGCGCCCGCGCGGTCGCCATGGAGCATGGACTCAAGGAGCAGGCAGTCTCAATAATTAACGGCCAGGCACAGTTCGACGCCGACGCGGGGATTGAAAAGGAGGCGCGCGCCCTTGCTGACCTATCACTCCACATGATGCCAAATTCGCCCCGTCACAATGCTTTCGCCACGCTGGCACTGGCCCGAGCTGGAGATTCGGCGCGGGCCGAAGCGCAGATGAACGCACTGAGCAAGCTGCCGTGGTTGGGTTCAGACATGAACAACGTGCTCTTTCCTTCCATCCGAGCAGCCATCCAGTTGGATCGACAGAATCCCGCCGCTGCCGTTGAGGAACTCCGGCCTGTCGTTCCCTACGACCTCGGCCAGGCCTCGAGTGGTCTTACTCTCTACTATCGCGGTCTAGCGTATTTGGAATTGAAGTCAGGACAAGAGGCGGCAGCACAGTTCCAGAGGATTGTCGACAATCGTGGCGTGGTAACTACAGACTGCTATTGGCCGCTGGCCCACCTAGGACTAGCACGCGCCTACGCACAAAATGGTGACTCTGAGAAGAGCCTCGCTCAGTATCGCGAGTTTCTGACCCTTTGGAAGAATGCTGACCCTGATCTGCGAATCCTTAGGCAGGCCAAGGATGAATACACGAAACTCGGAGGCGGAACCTAGGGAGGATCCGCGGCTTCGAGTCACCACTGGCGCCGGTTACCAAAGGACCAAGGGGGCTTCCGCGGATATCGCTGTTAGCCACCGACAAGGCTGCGCTGTGGATTGCACAAGGAACCAGCTAGCGGTTATCGAACGCCACTCGCGCTTCTCGCGATCGATAGGGTTCAGTCTTTCCGTTCCTCCAGTGCCGGCGGCGGGATCCCTTGAGCAGGCAAAGCGCGGAGTCGCGCTTCGAGAAGACCGGGAAGTGGCGGAGCGGAAGGCGAAGCCACTTAAGGGTCTGATAGATAGATCGATACCGATAAAAGCCCTTGTATTGACTGGTCTGGCCACTTCCGGGCGGCGCCTCGGAAGATCGCTAATCCGCAAGACGCTCCATCGTTAGCGCTCGTGATGGGCGGTCGGCATGGATAGAACCGTTCGAATTCTGGTTGCACAATAGTTGCACAAATGCTCCCGAACAGGAGCTCTTTGGCCAACAATGAAGCAATTCATCCGAACGTAACCTGTTGATTCCGAACACAGCGTGTGGAATCGGGAATTTGCTAAACCGTTGTAGGTCTGCTGACCACGCGAGGCTTCGAGAGCAAGTGCCCGCTGAGCAGATGCTTCAAGCACATGCTTCCAGCTGTGGCAGAAATGTGGCAAAACCCTATCTGTTCTGAGCGTTGGGGTTAGCTTTCGAGCGAAAAGCAGATGCCCCAAGTTATTGGAAATAAACGAAAATGAAAGTAAGCAATAGAGGGTGTGGAGTTACCTCGGCGGCTTGCAAAGCAGGTGCTCTCCCAGCTGAGCTACACTTCCGGCCGCCATTTGAACGCATCAGTGACCCACAGATTCCCCTGACGGGGCTAAAAAAATGGAGTAGCTGTCGATTTTCGGTCTCCCGAACGACTATCTGATAACAGAACGGTGAGCTACGGCTCTCTGAGTCCCAAGGAAACAAGGAGGAATTGATGAAATTCATCTGTTTGGGATACATCGAGCCAGGGAAATTCGAAGGGATGACCGAGGACGAGCGACACACAGACGAATGCTTTGAGCACAATGACTCAAATCCTTGAGGCGCGAGACCCCAATCACGCCATTCAACGTGTCTCACAGCTTCCAGGCTTTAGGTACGGACTTGGACCGATTGAGATACGGCCAGTTGCGGATTTGACCGAAATACTGAAAGCGAGCGAGCAGCGGCGGCGAAAGGATACCTCGCGATGATGGCGGCCACGAGCGAAAGCCCAAGGGAAATAATGATCAGTGTCATGGCCACAGCCCGGGTCTTCCCCAGCCGGTGGAGGCAAAAAGATGGCGGGATGTACGGCAATTGTTCCTGTGGCATACCCACACAACTCATGTTACCCTCATGTGGCTATCGCACAGGAGACCTTATGGGTGATTCCAAACTCGATCTGCTTCAGGGCACTCTCGATCTCATGGTCCTCCAAACACTTGCCGTCCTGGGCTCCCTCCACGGCTACGGCATTGCTCGCCGCATCGAGCAGACCAGCGGCAACGAAGTCCTCCTTAACCAGGGCACGATCTACGCCTCTCTCGTACGACTCCAACAACGCGGCTGGATCTGCGCCGAATGGGGCATCTCCGACAACAATCGCAAAGCCAAGTTTTATTCCATCACCAAGCGCGGCCGCAAACAGTTAACCGAAGACGCCGCCTACTGGCAACGCCTCTCGCTGGTGATGTCCCGAGTCCTCTCCACGGCCGCCCACGACGAAAGCCCCAACTAATGCCATGCCGCGACCACAATTCGTGCCTTCGTAGCGGCCAGGACTTGGGAATCTACGGCGTAATCTCCTGCTCCGTAACTCGCCAAGCTCAGGAGACCGGCATTCGCATGGCCCTCGGCGCTTCCCACGCCGCCTCCCAAATAATCGCCTCCTTACTCTTTCAGACTGATCCCGCCGACCACTTTACCTTTCCTTGTAGAACTGGCTTCTATTCCGACCCTTTTGGTTTTCTCTTCCCCGAATTGCCGGTCACGAATCACGAATCGCGTTTCCAGGAGGTCCCTCAATGAACTCTCTCTTCTCGTTCTTCGAACGTCTTCGGAATCTCTTCCGCCAGGACGATCTCGATCGCGATCTCGCCACCGAAATCTCCACCCACCTCGATCTCGCCGCCGACGAAAATCTCAAGAAAGGACTGTCCCCCGAAGAGGCCCGCCGCCAAGCCCTAATCCAATTCGGAGGCACGCAACAGGCCAAAGAAAATCACCGGGATTCCCGCGGCCTTCCACTCCTTGAATCTTTCTTTCAGGATCTCCGCTTCGCCCTGCGCACCTTTCTCAAGAACCCCGGCTTCACCGCCATCGCCGTCCTCACCCTGGCGCTCGGCATCGGCGCCAACGCGGCCATCTTCAGCGTAGTGCGCGGCGTGCTCCTCCGTCCGCTAGCCAATCACGACGAAGACCGTCTGCTCTATGTCCGCCAAAGCGCCCCAGGCATCGGACAGGCGGATGCCGCTTTCTCCGTTCCTGAAATCAAAGACATCGGCGCCGGCCTGAAAACCATTAAGGAACTAGGCACTCTTTCCGCGCTAGACTTCACCGTTGTCGGATTAGGCGAGCCGCGCGAAATCCGCAGCGGTGTAGTTGATGGCAACTATTTCGACGTGGTCGGTCTCCGACCCGTCCTCGGCC
>Ga0210410_10001663_pt1 | contig 20644 bp, 22 predicted proteins | sample IncBWC4MmetaG_FD_161058 | JGI IMG/M metagenome (GOLD analysis project Ga0210410, IMG submission 161058) | Forest soil microbial communities from Barre Woods Harvard Forest LTER site, Petersham, Massachusetts, United States - Inc-BW-C-4-M | ecosystem: Environmental > Terrestrial > Soil >... | reverse complement strand
CATAGCCGCCTCAATCACCAGCGCCAACGCGTGTTTGCGATGGCTAGCCCGCGATCCACCGGACCTTGAAAGGGCGCGAGCGGCAGTATCTAGAATTGAGCAAGACGGAAACCGCGCGGCCGATGTTATTAGTCGTTTGCGGTCCTTCTACAAAAAGGGCACGCCGCCTGAGCCCGAGATCGTGAACCTCAAAGACATCATTCGAGAAATGACCGCTTTGCTTAGGAAAGAAGCTGTCCGGCACTCCATAAAAATCCATTCCGAACTGGACGAAGATATGCCTAACGTTCTAGCCGACAGGGTACAGCTTCAACAGGTGTTCATGAACTTGATGTTGAACGCCATTGAAGCGATGAATGACATCGGAGGAAAGTTGACGATTAGTTCTCGACTGGCTTCCGAAGATCAGGTCATGGTCTCCATCGGAGACACAGGCGTCGGATTGCCGGCAGAAAATACTGGGCGGATCTTTGACGCCTTCCATACCACGAAGCCGCAAGGCACGGGAATGGGTTTGGCCATAACCCGCTCGATCGTGGAGGCTCACGGTGGCCGAGTGTGGGCCACTGCCAATCTTGAAGCAGGTGCAACCTTTCATTTTACCCTTCCCACTAGACGCGAGGCAGACACATGAAATCCGCGGCCGCTCCGACGGTTTTCATCATCGATGATGACGGCGGCATGCGTCGCGCAATCCACGATCTGGTCGAGTCCGTTGGCCTTCGCGCCGAATCCTTTGCAAGTGGTGAAGAGTTTCTCGGCACCAAACAGATCGTCCGCCCGAGCTGCTTGGTTCTCGACGTAAGGCTGCCTCAGATGAGCGGACTCGATTTTCAGCGCCGGTTAGCCGAGAGCGGCGTGCAAATTCCCATCATCTTCATCACGGCGCACGGAGACATTCCCATGTCTGTCAGAGCTCTGAAGTCAGGTGCCGTAGAATTTCTGAGCAAACCTTTTAGAGACCAGGATCTGTTGGATGCGATTCAGCAGGCCCTCGAGCGCGATCGCATCGGGCAAGAGCAACAGGCGGACATTCACAGGTTGCAGGAGCGTCATCGTGCATTAACTGCGCGAGAGCAGGAAGTGATGACCCTGGTGGTTTCGGGCATGCTCAACAAACAAATTGCCTCCGAAATCGGAGCGAGCGAAGCCACGGTAAAAATCCATCGAGGCAACGTCATGCACAAAATGCAGGCTGGTTCGGTCGTTGATCTCGTACGGATGTCAGACAAGCTCAAACTCTCTCCTCGCAAGTAGCGTCCCATCTAGAGAATACCCATCGATTCCTCCCTGGCCGCTAGCTGACTACGACTAAAGTGGTAGTCCGCCCGACTAAGAGCCGATTGCTCCTTCGTTACGAATACGGTTAGGCTTCGCCCATGAGCGGCAAGCAAAGCTCCGTGCTGATAGCCATCGTCGACGACGACCAGTCAGTTCAGAGCGCCTTACAAGACCTGATCGAATCAGAGGGGCTATCTACGGCTTGCTTCGGGTCGGCGGAGGAGTTCCTCGATTCCGGGGTTCAGGACTTTGCCGGATGTCTTATCGCTGACATTCGAATGTCGGGAATATCCGGCGTTGACCTGCAAGCCAAGCTGAAGGCGGACCGATGCCGCGTACCGATTATTTTCATTACGGCCCATGGTGACGCCAAGATGCGGATCCAAGCCATGCGTGACGGGGCCGTCGAATTCTTGACGAAACCATTCGACAACGCCGTCTTACTCGAAACGGTTCATGCCGCGGTCAAGGACAACGCAAAGACGCTTGGCCTTCGGACTTCAAATCAATGACCATTACAGATCAAGACCGCCGGGTGCGCAGATTCGAGCAGATCGTCGGCAACAGCCCGGCTCTTAGAGTCGTTCTCGATCAAGCCGAGCGAGTCGCGACGACGGACGCGACCGTTCTCATTCAGGGAGAGACTGGCACCGGCAAGGAACTCATCGCTCACGCGATTCACAACGCGAGTCCCCGCAGCGGCCAGCCCCTGATTAAGCTCAATTGCGCGGCGATTCCCTTCGACTTGCTCGAGAGCGAACTCTTCGGCCACGAGCGAGGCGCTTTTACAGGAGCGATCGCACAGAAGATTGGCCGCTTCGAGTTGGCCGACAAAGGGACTCTGTTTCTGGATGAAATAGGGGATATCCCCCTCGCATTGCAGCCTAAGCTCCTCCGTGTTTTGCAGGAACAGGAATTCGAGCGCCTCGGAAGCGGGCGCACCCATCGGGTCGACGTACGTCTCGTGGCCGCAACTCACCAGGATCTTGAACGCATGGTGAAGCGCAGTGAATTTCGAAGCGACCTGTACTATCGCGTCAACGTATTTCCTGTCACGCTGCCACCTTTGCGGGATCGACGCGAGGACATTGCTCCACTCGTGGAACACTATGTCGAACTCTTTTGCCATCGAATGGGGAAGTCCATACACACCATTCCAGAAGAATTCGTTAATGCTTGCAAAGCCTATTCGTGGCCAGGAAATATTCGTGAACTTCAGAACGTGATCGAACGAGCCGTAATACTATCAAATGAAGGTTTGCTTCCCAATCTTCTGCGCCCGACTCGCTCCCACTCAGTTGTCGCATATCCTCCGAGCACAACGCTAAAGGAGGCCGAGCGCACTCTGATCCTGGGAGCATTGGAAACCACGGGATGGCTAGTCAGTGGACCGTATGGTGCAGCTGCACGGTTGGGAATGAAGCGCACTACTCTAATCGCTAGAATGAAGAAGCACGGAATTCTTCGGCCGGCAGAGGAGAGTAATTTGGACCAAGCCGTCAGAGGATTCTCCGGCGTTCGAGCGCCGTTAGATTCTTCCCAGTAGTGACATTCACCGGGAACAAGCGAACGTCAGACTCACAAGTAACGATCGGAGAAGTTTCGTGCCAACAACTCAGGCGCAGTGGCTTCATCAAGTGGGAAGCGTTCTCGAAACGCTCAACCAGGGCGTCGTCATCAGTGACGAGGATAGACGCATCGTTTTTGCGAACTCCATGTTTTTGGAAATGTCCAAAATGTCGGCCGAGGAAGTTCTGGGACGGTCGGTGATGGATTTATATCCGCCGGACGAGGTTGCCAGGTTGCAAGAGTTCATCGCGCGCCGTGAAGCCCATGGACGGGCTCGATATGAATTTTACATACCCCAAGCCGATGGCGGGCGCCTGCCCGTCGCGGTAACGTCCCGCCTCGTGCATGGTGGCGATGGTCGAGCTTACGGAATTATTACCGCTACCGACATCAGCGACCAGAAACGCGTCCAGGACGAACTGAGTCAGACCAATGTTTTACTGCTTGAGCGCCAAAACCAAATGGAGCAAGAGCTGCAACTCGCCGAGAGGGTACAACAAAGTCTCGCACCGAAAAGTCTCATGTGGGGTGGAGTGTCTGTCGAAGCTCATTACCAACCGGCCTCTTCGATTGGGGGCGATTATGGTCTCGTCATTCCGAGCGAAGACCACTTGGATGTCGTCGTGTGCGACGTTTCAGGTCACGGCATCAGTTCGGCATTGGTTGCCAACCGTATCTACTCTGAAACAATGGCACAGATTGAGAGCGGCGTTGAACTCGGATCGATGCTGCGGCATCTGAATCATTTCGCGGTTCAGAATCTTGCCAGTTCAAGTTTCTACTTCACCGTAGCAGCCATGCGCCTCCATCGTGCTCGTGGCTACTTGCAGTTTGCCGGGGCGGGTCATCCGCCGGCAATCATCGTCCGTCAGGGACAGTCGCCAAGGTTGCTCGAATCGGCGCACATGATTCTGGGCTTGTTTGAAAATGCGGTGGGCGCTGACGCGAGTGTCGAAACAGCCGTCGAAGCTGGAGATCGCGTAGTCCTCTACACCGATGGCTTGACCGAGAATTTTAATTCGCATCGCGAGATGCTTGGTCTCGATGGCTTCCAGGAGATTGTCGAAGAAGCTTCAACTTTGCCTTTGGCTGAAATGAAAAGCCGAATTCTCGAACGAGTTGCCGCATGGCGTCACGGCCATGCCGTCGATGACGTTTCCCTCGTGCTGCTTGAAATCTCGTAATTTTCCTCGCGTCCGAGTCCCGAGTTCACCTTCTACGACGCCCGACCACACGGGCTTGAATGTCCGGATCGTGACACTGTTCTTGAGTCGCCATTTGTCGGCCGAGGCGATTCGCGGATTTGACGCGGATATGGCGATATTCCAACGATGAGTTGCGTGGCAGTGGAATTGCAAAAACCGGTAGTCAAGATATGCGAACGCGATCCCCTCATTGGACAGCAAGAATTCAAGGTTCTTTTTTCAGTGCTGCAACGCGACGTGTTCTGGCTGCTCTTCCAACGGCCGTCTTCTTGGTTGCAGGTTGCGGCAGCCCGAAAGCGGCACCCGCGGTTCCGACCCCCGAGGTCGAGGTTGCCAGCGTTCCGCATTGACCAGCTTGTTCACCGGACCTGCTGGCGCGTGGAGCTTCGGTGCTTCATTGGCACAGCCAATCTTTACGGGTGGCAGGTTCCGATCTGAAGTACGTCTCGCGGAAGCGCGGCAGCAGACGGCGGTTCTGTTTTATGAACAATCGATTCAGGGAGCTTTTCGCAGCGTTTCCGACGCACTAGTGGCATATCACAAGACACGGGAATTCCGCGCACAACAGGGGCTGCTTTTCCGGTCGGCAGAGGACGCGGCGCGTCTTTCCCAGATGCGCTACAACGGCGGTGTTACGGGGTATTTGGAAGTTTTGACCAACGAGACGAACGCTTTCTCTACGGAGCTCGGTCTCGTCCAGGCCCAGGTCAATGAATTGTTGGCCGTTGTTCAGCTGTACCAAGCATTGGGAGGAGGCTGGCAGCAATAACAAATGGTCGCGGGTCTAGATAATTCTTGCTGAACAACAGACTGCAAATTAGGAATGCCTGACGCAACTGAGAAGGTCGTAACGCTAACAAAACAAACTAAGATCGGTCCGTGCGAACAGGTCAGGGTGAATTAGCAAACCGCCGAAACTGCAACTGAGATTACCTCATAGCACTTCTCAACAGCTGGCACGATCTCAAATAAGCCATTTGCAAATGCCAAGACCTGCGGTTTGGAAAACCGCCCTCTCCACTCCGGAGGAAACATCACCACTGCGCCGCTATGTCATCGTTGGCTTTGAATACTTTGGATTGATCCCCGCCGCCAACGTCTCTGCACGCTTGCCGATTTTTTTCAATGTCGCTTCAAGAGCTCGCAACTCTTTCGGGTTCGCATCGGCAAAGACTTTCCTGATTTCGGCTGCGTGTTTGCGAAAAATCGGCGCGATCAATTCTTTGCCTTTTGCCGTGAGCGACACGAGGCGGACGCGCCGATCCTCGGGACTCTCGACTCGGCTTACCAGGCCCCTTTCGACCAGGCGGTCAACGGCCGTGCTGATCGACCCTGGCGTAAGGTGGACCTTCGGGCCGATGGTATTCACGGGCAATGGTCCTTTATTTAGGAGCACTTCCAGTATCCGGAAGTCCGTATCGTCGATTCCCGTCTCCTCAAGTCCCGCGTAAAGATATTTGGCGGCCGCGTGGAAGGCCTTCCCCCATACCAGCCAACAGTGGACCGGGTCTCGCGAGTTCTTGTCCATGACGAAACTATTTTGCTCTCTTGTATAACCGATGTCCAGTAGAATGTATCTATATCAATAGAATTGGCACCAATGGATAATGAGAAAGAGAGGCACACTACATATGGGAACTACAGACAAGAAGCTCATCGCCGTAGTCGGCGCAACGGGGCAACAAGGAGGCGCCGTAGTACGAGCTCTTCGAGCAGGCAATCAATTCAAAGTACGCGCCCTGACTCGCAATCCGGCCAAGCATCGCGAACTCGCCGACGAAGTCGTCGAAGCCGACCTGAATCGTCCCGAAACGCTTAAGTCAGCATTTGCAGGGGCGCATGGCGTATTCCTGGTAACCAATTTTCAGGAGCACGGAGCGGACGAACTGAAGCAGGCAACCGCTGCGGTACGCGCCGCCAAGGACGCCGGCGTCAAGCACTTGGTATGGTCCACGCTGCCGGACGTCGAAGCGATCAGCAAAGGCAAGTTTCACGTTCCCCACTTTACTGGTAAGGCCAAGGTTGATCGGATAGTGAGAGAAGCCGGGTTTGCGAATCATACGTTCGTTATTGCGCCGTTCTACTATCAGAACCTCGTCGGCCCTCTTGCTCCGCAGAAACAGCCTGACGGTTCCGCCACCTGGGCTCTCCCGCTTGATCCGACAGTACGGGGCATCCATATGGGCGACATTACCGAACTTGGTGACTTAGTAGCCGTAGCGTTCGCTCACCCTGATCAGGCAGGCCATGGCGAGTATCTGCCTCTAGTCGGCGATTTCCTGAACTTCAACGAAATCATCGATACGCTGAATCGACAGGGCCACAACTTTTCTTTCCATCAAGTGCCGAAAGATGTCTTCGCGGGTTTCTTTCCTGGAGCTGCTGAGATAGCGGAAATGTTCGGCTACTTTCAGGCGCACACATACTTAGGTTCTGATTCACGCGACCAAATCGCGCTCGCCAACAAAGTAGCAGGCCGGCAGGCAACTAAGTTTTCGGCGTGGGCTGGAGTGAATTTCCCCACTGCAAAGAACGCTCAGTCGGGACCGCGCTGAAAACAAAAGCAAATCGATGTTGGCCGGTACAGATGAAGTAAGTTTTCGCGGTTTCTACCCTAGGCGGACTCAACAAATAAAAGGAGGAATTACATGGCAACGGATTCGATCGCAGTTTCCAAAAATGCGGAGGCAGCAAGCTTTGGGCAAGGTGCAGTGGTTGTTTTGGGGCGGTTGTTGTTCGCAGCGATCTTCGTGATGGCTGGAGCCAATCATTTTAACAAGCAAACCATCGGCTATGCGGCTTCGCAAGGTGTACCTTTGGCCTCGGTCGCGGTTCCTCTTTCTGGCGTACTGGCGATCCTGGGCGGACTGAGCATTTTGCTGGGCTATCGCGCGAGGCTTGGGGCATGGCTCATCGTGCTGTTCCTGATTCCAGTCACGTTGATGATGCATAAGTTCTGGACAGTAAGCGATCCCATGATGGCGCAGATTCAAATGGTCATGTTTATGAAAAATGTCTCAATGCTCGGCGGCGCTTTGTTAATTACTCAGTTCGGTGCGGGACCGTTCAGTCTGGATGCACGACGCTCGCGCTAGGCGCAAGTCGCACCACATGTTTGCTTTGCTTGGTTATCCTAACGCGGAATTCGTTCGTTAGAGAAATATCGGAGGATGAAATGAATATGGCACAGAAGCTCACCGCCGTCGTGCCGGCCTTCCACGACTTCGAGTCTTGGGCCAAGACGCAGGATTGGAGCGCTCTGCATGTCTAAAGCAGTGCAGTTCGATTCGTACGGCGGAATCGACGTCCTCGAGGTGCGCGAGGTGCCCCGCCCCGTTCCGGCAGCCGGTGAGGTCTTGGTTGAGGTCCGGGCAGCGGGCATCAATCCGAGTGAGGCGGTGATCCGGAGTGGCGCGTTGCACCACTTATTTCCTGCGGCGTTTCCGTCTGGTCAGGGCAGCGACTTGGCGGGAGTGGTGGCCGAACTCGGCCCCGGGGTTAGCGGTTTTGCTGTCGGGGACGAAGTGATCGGGTTCTCCATGAGACGGTCCAGCCAGGCCGAGTACGTGGCTGTGCCCGCGAATCAATTGACACCCCGGCCAGCCAAGGTGCCGTGGGAAGTGGCCGGTTCATTGTTTGTCGCGGGGGTTACTGCGTATGCCGCTGTGCGGGCGGTTCATCTCGTACCGGGGGATACGGTGGTGATCGCAGGTGCGGCTGGCGGTGTCGGTTCGATTGCGGTTCAACTCGCCCGACGCGCTGGCGCCACGGTCCTCGGCATCGCCGGGCCGTCCAACGATGCCTGGCTAGCTGGCCATGGCGCGGTCCCGGTCAACTATGGCGACAATCTGCCGGCCCGACTGCGCGCCGCAGCACAGTCAGGACACATCGACGCCCTGCTGGATTTCTTCGGTGGTGGCTATGTCGCCATGGCCGTTGGAGACCTTAAACTCTCACCAGATAAAGTTGACACCATTACCGATTTCGAAGCCGTGAAGCGGTTCGGAGTCCAGTCAAAAGGCGGCGCGGATGCTGCAACCGCTGCGGTGCTTGCCGAGTTGGCCGACCTCATCGCACGGGGTGAGCTGGAAGTGCCGATCGCCGGAGTCTTTGCGCTCGACGACGTGCGCGACGCGTTCCGACAAGTCGAATTGCGGCACACACGCGGCAAGTTGGTGCTGCGACCGTGAACGAACGAGGCATCGTTTGTCACTTGGGTTCGGCTGCGGTAGTAACGTTAAAGAGGAAATCGATGAATAGACAAACGAAGCTCGGCGGTACATTCACACTTCCCGGTACGTCGCTGAACCTGTACAGGATGGGCTACGGCGCGATGCAACTTGCTGGCCCGGGCGTGTGGGGTCTTCCTGCGAATATTGACGAAGCGGTGGCGCTGCTACGCGATGCGGTTGCGGCGGGCGTGAATCACATCGACACGAGCGATTTCTATGGTCCGAGTGTCACGAACCAACTGATCAAGCAGGTTCTTCATCCCTACCCGGATGATTTGGTGATCGTGACGAAAGTCGGTTATCGACGAGGATCAGCAAAATCTTGGCTTCCTGCACTTTCGCGTCATGAGCTCATCCAGGCGGTTGAAGGCAATCTGCGAAATCTGGGACTCGACGTGTTGGACGTCGTGAACCTCCGGGTTGGAGGAAACACGGGGCCAACCGAAGGATCGATTGAAGAGCCGATGAACGTTTTAGCGGGACTGAAGAGCCGCGGGCTGATCCGCCACCTAGGAGTAAGCAATGTCACTCCGCAGCAGTTCACCGAAGCGCAGAAGATTGCGCCGATTGTATGCGTACAGAATTTCTACAATGTCGCTAACCGCCACGATGATGAGTTCATTGACGAACTCGCGAAGCTGAATATAGCGTACGTCCCGTTTTTCCCGCTTGGAGGATTCACTCCCTTGCAGTCGTCCATACTCGACTCGGTAGCAGCGTCTCTTCAAGCCAAACCTATGCAAGTCGCGCTTGCGTGGCTTCTCCAACGATCACCTAACATTTTACTTATCCCTGGAACATCTTCCGTCGCACACTTGAGCGAAAACCTTGCGGCCGCAACGATGGAACTCTCACCGGATGCGATCGGGCAACTTGACGAAATTGTGAAAGGAAGTTCAGCTTCAGTTGCGAGTCGCGCTTCTCACTGAGCGCATCCTTGCCATCTAGCGAAGGAGAAACAGATACACAATTCGATTTCGGGCACGGAGGCTGCGGATCGTCTGGCAATACGCGAACTTATCGAAGCATATGCACTCTGTGCCGACAGAGGTGACGCAAAGAGGCAGATGTCTCTTTTTACTCCGGATACTCTGAGGTCGGCGAATACAGTCTTATGCCGCCACAGTACGCTACGCTGGCTATTGCTTAAAGACCAACGGAGGCCCGCTGACTCGCTTGCCCTTGAGGTCGACGGTCACTTCGACGCGGTCGGCGATCCTGATGAAGGGAATGTGTGCATTCATGTCGTAGTCCTTACGGTCGAAGGCCATTGTCCCTTTAATTTCGCCTGACCCTGTTCCCTCGCCGGAAACCGTTAGCGCCAGCGTCTCGGGTTTAGTCACTCCGCGTATCGTAAAGTCGCCGGGCACGTCAAATGTGTTGGGACCGGTTCGTACAATCTTCTTTGACACAAACGTGATCAACGGATCGTGCTTGACGTCGAAAAAGTCTTTGCCCTTCAGCTTGCCGTCCTTCATGCCGCTTCCCGTATTCACACTGTCCGCCTGAATCTTGACGTCCAAAACGCCTGTCGAGACATCGGGAGACGTAAATGTTAGGGTGCTATCCCACTTCTCGAAATCACCCTCTAGATTCATCGACGACTTCACGAAGAACTTAATCGAGCTACCTTCCGGCGTAATCGCGAAGACAGGAACCTGTGCTCGGCTTACTGACGGGAGCACGGCGGACGCTAGGAGGCAAAGGACAGCTAATCGCATGGGACCTCCTTGAACAAGAGCAAGGCGACAGGATGAGCGTGCCAGCAGGGAGGCACCGCATCCACTGTCAAAAGTTACAGGCCATTGCGCTCGGTCAAAAACGATGTAGACGGCTGATCCCCTGTATACATTGACAGTTCCACTCCCCAGGGCGGTCCACTACATTATGCTTACGCGCAAGTCCTGCCGTTGAGATAGCAATAGCCAAGGAGGCTGTGATGTTTTTTAAGATTAAAAGGGACGTTGCTCACCTCACGTTGTTGGTGGGCCTCATCCTCGCGTGTGGCTCCACGTTGGCTCAGGATGTCCACTACAACTTCATGCCCGGGACCGACTTCTCGAAGTACCACACCTATAAATGGATCGATATCCCGGAAAACGTACACCCGAATCAGATTGTTCAACAAGAGATCAAGCAAGCTATTGATGGGCAGCTTGCGGAGAAGGGACTTACTAAGACCGATGGTGACAAAGCCGATCTTTATGTTGGCTATCAATGCGCCGTCGATCAGGAGAAGCAGTGGAATGGTTTTGGAGGTAGGGGGTTTGGCGGCATGGGAACAGCTACGAGCTCTACGATTCAAAATGGCAGCCTGGTCGTCGATATGTATGACCCGACATCTAAGCAGCTTGTCTGGACCGGCCAAGCCACTAAGACTTTGAATCCCAGTGGCAATCAGCAGAAAGACATGAAGAGGCTCGATAGCGCGATGAAGAAGCTTCTCAAGGATTTTCCTCCGCCGACCAAGAAATAGCCAATGGCTACAGCGAATGGCTACAAACGTTAAGCACTAGGCTCGAGCAGACAATTTCACCCTGTGGAGTTATCACGTCTTTAGGCGCCATCAAGACAGCGTCAAAGACGAGGCGCGCTTTCCTGCCGCGCGTGGGAAACTGACCAGGCTCTGGTACGAGCGCGATGTTTCTTGGGTTTTATTCTTGGCAGTTGGAGGCGGTGCTGGCGAATTTGCTTTCGCTCCCAAGGCGGAGCCAACCTTGACCTTCGGCGCATTTTGTTGCGCACCCTGTTGCTGCTGCAGGCCGATGGCGTGTAAGGCGAGCGTGCGCATTTTATACTTCGAGCCTCTCCCAAGGACTGTCACTTTTGACAGTTCCCACACACTTTCATTAGAACTAGTCTAAAAACGAGAGGATCCCGGTCAGGGGCAGGATCTACATGGAAAGTACACTCAATGCCTCTGGAAAAGGTTCTCCACCCGGTCCCCGACAAGAGGAAACATCTGAGAAAGACGATGGTGGCGAACTCGGAAGCGCCGGCCTTCCGATATACGCAACCTCCCTAGCCATCGATCGACATCCTCGAAGATAGGATTTTCGCGCTAACCCCAGTCGAGTAGCGAAATAGAAAACGCGCAGAGGTGCAAGGGCATCAAGTTAGCTGCGAGCTTCGTCTCTTGCGCATTCTTACGCGGGTTCAAAATCCGGAGCCAGGAGAAAAAAGATGAAGGCAAAATCTGCGATTGTTTTGGGAATTATGATGATGGTTGGAACGAGTGCATTTGCTCAGGAAAATTCCAAGGGGGAAGTCTCGCTGGACTTCTCTTACGTCCATTTCGTGCCGCAGAATAACAGGATAGTGAACTCCGCCAACCTCTACGGTGGAGGCGGAGCGGGAGTGTATTACTTCCTCGGTGGTCTTGGGATCAAAGGGGAGTTCGAGGGTTATGGTAGCACCACCAAGACCTTTGTCTTTCCTGCGGGCAGCGTTGTCTGCCCAGCAGGGTGCACCGCTACTGCCTCGGGTAACCTCTTCACCTACAACGTGGGTCCACAGATCAAGTTCCACCGAGGGCCTATCGAGCCGTTCGTCGAAGCTTTGTTTGGCGGAGCCCATTCTAATTTTTACGGAAACGTATTCCGCAATTGCATAGGCTGCGTCATATCGAAAAGTCCCAGCAACAACGCCTTTGACTTCATTATTGGAGGCGGAATCGACATTAAGATCAGTCCGCACCTTTCAGTCCGGCCGGTAGAATTTAATTACCTACTGACGCGTTTCGGCAATAATTTCACAAGCGGCAACAACAACCAGAGCAACTTCCGCTACCAGGCCGGGGCCGTTTTTCGGTTTTAGCGCTTTAGAGCAAGAACAATCGCGTGGATTGTTCATTCCCACATCCTTCAACAGCGTCTGTCCGCATTCCGCCAGCACACAACCGTTTTCAGCCTCTGACTCTGAGAACTGGCAGTTTTGACCGTGCGCACGGCCAGATCCTCAGCTCGCGCTGAGCTGCGTACAGATATGATCAGGCCCGGGCGGGTATATTCCTCGTCTACATGGTTCTTGACCGAACGCAATGGCCTGTAACTTTTAACAGTTGGATGCGGAGCTGCCTGATGACAGCCTCGTCACGTAAGTTTTGTCGCCTTGTTCATGTTCAGGGCGGGATTCAGCGTCATGTTAATCGCAGCAATCTCTTTCCCGTGCAAGCCTCATTATTCGCGTCTGGTTTGCCAGCGTCCCGCTCCTGTTGTGGGTCGGACGTCGACTCTTCAATCGGTTAGTCCTTATTCTAAATTCCAATTAACTGGTCGCGGTCGAGACGTACCGAGGTTCGTTTCGGGAACTTAGGACGACCGGGAAATGGACAACGCGGTGGATCGAGCGAACAGGCGATTCGTAGACCAAAAAAACCTGGGAGAAAGCAATGAACAAATCTTTGAACCTCGTTACCGCGTCCCTCGCTCTGCTGTCACTTTTGGCCCTGGGTGCTTATTCAAAGAAAACGCAGGCTAAGGCACCGCAACGCTACCCGATCGTAGACGCTGTAGCGGAAAAAATCGTCCAGAAGTACCAGGCTTCCACCTGCGAGCAGTTGTGGGAAAAGAGAAGCCAGAAAGCTCCACCGAAACCGGAGGAACAGCGAGCGATTCAGTTGCTCCACAATGATCCACAGATGCGCGCCGAGTTCATCAACAAGGTTGCGGCTCCCGTCGCCAATAAAATGTTCGAGTGCGGGATGATTCCCTGATCTCTTCAACACTCGACTGTTCAGGAGGGCCGAGATGATCCGATGTAAGTTTTTTGGCGAGGCACTGGCGATGTTACTTGTGGCTCTTTCGATGAGTGCAGGACCTGCGAACGCCCAGAGTACAACGCCGCTTGCACAAAAGAAGACCGAGAATAAGAAGCCGCCGGCCGCCAAGCCGATCCCTGATCTGGAACCCAAGGCAGTTGAACTACTAAAAGCCTCGAGCGCTCGCCTCGCTGCTGCGCATTCAATGTCATTCACGGCGGTGGAAATATTCGAGCACCCCAGTCGCCATGGCCATCCCCTCGCCTATTCGACAAGGTCCGACGTCACCCTGCAGCGGCCCGACAAGCTGCGGGTGGTCATGTCCGCCGATGGTCCCGCCTCGGAGTTCTACTACGACGGCAAAATCATGACGGCCTTCGCACCGGCCGAAAACTTGGTTGCCGTTGCCGATGCGCCGCCAACGATCGATGCCACATTGGAGGCCGCTTACCACTCGGCCGGGATCTACTTCCCCTTCACCGACTTGATGGTTGCTGATCCCTACAAGGACATGGCCGAAGGTTTGAAGCTCGCGTATTACATGGGTCAATCCCACGTGGTTGGCGGAATCACAACAGACATCGTGGCATACATCGACAACGGCGTGTTCATGCAGATCTGGATTGGAGCCGAGGACAAACTTCCCCGCATGGTCCATGCTGTTTTCCTCAACGATCCGGAGCGACTGCGCCACCAGTTGGAACTCTCTAACTGGCAACTAGATCTTGCCGTCCCGGCGGACGCCTTCGCGTCCTCGAACGCCGTCAGCGCGAAGCACATTCAGTTCGCTCACCCCCACCCGCAGTCTCGGCCAGACGCAAAGCCTCGAGCGCAAGGCAAGCCACCGAAGACGCAACAACAATAAATAAAGGAAGGACGCATGATGAAAAAGATTATCGCTACTTTGGCGGCAAGTCTGATGCTAACGCTGCTCTTGTGTGGAACGGCCTTGGCCTATTCACACGCTAACCGCTATGGCGGCAGCACCTCGCACAGCTATGGGTCCACGAGCCACACCAACGCCTACGGCGGCAGCAGCTCGCATACCTACGGGCAGGGCACGAGTCACAGCAACGTCTACGGCGGAAGCACCTCGCACTCCGCCTATGGTGGTACGAGCCACACTAACGCGTATGGTGGGACCACGACGGGGGCTTACGGCGCAGGCGCGGTACATACCACTCCATACGGAACGACAGCCTATGCCTCTGCGTATCACCCGCCTACAGCCTATTATGGGTACCATCCGCCCACTACGGTGGGTTACTACCAAGCAGGGTGCTACAACTGCGGCTCCGGGTCGGCTGCGGGCGCCGCCGTTGCGGGCGCTGCGGTCGGCATGGCCGTCGGCGCAGCCGCAGCATCGGCCAATAACAATGCCGCGAATAATAATGCCTACAGTGCGGGGTACTCCGCAGGCACAGCCAACACCAGCGCTGCTAACGCGAACGCCGCCGCTGCCAATGCCAATGCGGCGGCCGCCAACGCCAATGCGGCTGCTGCCAACGCCAGTGTCGCGACTGCGGGTGCCACATATCAGATGGGGGCCGTTTATGGAGCATTACCTACCGGCTGCGCGACTCCCAACGTGCAGGGCACAACTTACTATCTGTGCGGCAATACTTGGTTCCTCCCATCCTATGGCGCGAACGGAGTGCACTACCGCGTGGTCCCCACTCCGTAGGAGAGAATGCCTTGTTCAATTTGCAAGATGTTCTCTCATAAAGTTTTGACTCAGCCTAAGGAGAGTTCTAATGAATCGGAGCCTTGCAATTACCTACAGGAAGCAGTCTGTCACCGGCACCCTTCTTCCGATCAGACGCTTGATGATCATTGCTGTGGCTGCGTTTGCCTCTACTGTTCCAGCTACTGCGCAGAATAGCGATGTGCAACAAAAGTTTGCAACAGTGAAGCAATCGGCTGCGGAGAATCAGCAGAAACTGCACCAATATCAATGGATGGAAACAACCGAGCTTGTGCTTAAGGGCGAGCCTAAGCCCGCCAAACAAGCCCTGTGCCACTACGGCCCTGATGGGACAGTACAGAAGACCCCGATGGGCCCGCCGCCGGTACCTCCCAGTGGAGGAAGGATGAAGAAGAGGATCGTTGAGAAGAAGACGGAAGAAATGCAGGAGTACATGGGAGACGTAAAGAGCCTTCTCGCGATGTACGTGCCGCCCGACCCGCAAAAAATGCAGCAAGCCTATCAGGCTGGGAAGTTCTCATTGAATCCCGCCGGCGGTGCTGTGAATTTGGTCTTCACCGATTATGCTCAGCCTGGCGATCGAATGACCCTCACTTTCGACACCGCCGCGAGAAAGATCACTAGCTTGCACGTCAACACCTACATGGGTGAAGCGAAAGACACGGTGACGTTGCAGGTTCAGATGGCCAGCCTGCCCGATGCTACCAATTACGCGCGGCAGACGGTTCTTGACGCGACCGCCAAGAAGTTGCAGGTGACGACGACAAATTCCGATTACCAAAAAGTTGGCGGGTACTAAAGCTGGGCGAGAGACGACTTCCCCAAACGCACATCCATTGTTCACTCACTTAAGATTTACTGTGACACCAAGCACGGCGCCGGAGGTAGTGAAATTCACGATGGAACCTCCGCTCCGATAGTCTACGAAAAGATACCGATAACCGGCCTGCAAGGTCCATTCCGGTTTGAATCTATAACCAAGTAAGCCGGCTACCTGGTACTCGAGTTGCGACCCGGTCCCCCAACCGCCCACGTCACCCAAAATAGTGACCACGATTTTCGGTGCAGGAGCCAGCTCAACTCGCCCACCCACCACCGGATCCACCCAGTTCTGCGAGCCGGAAAAATTCAGATTAAGCCTGGAGGGGGTGAACTGCAGATTCTCATCGAAGTGCCAGTAGCGGAATCCCGCCAAGCCGTAAGCCTTAATCTTTTCCTTATCGAGCAAGCGGAATCCGATTTTAGGAGTCAGGATGAACTCGCTGCCTTTGATCGTTGCGGTTGTCACCATCAGGTTGGGGAACGGGAGCGCTTTGTTGTCCTCGAATCTAGCCCAGATCACGTCAACTGGCAGTACCAACCTTTTGTGGCGAGCTTCGAACGTCCCCATCAGTCCAAAGCGGAAATGCGAAAGAAGATCACCGGGACTCGCATGCACGCTTACACTGCGGCCGCGCGCGCCCACGGTGCCATGCACTCCTGGAAACCAGAGATAGGGGCTCACAGAGAAATGCCAAGCATCAACTGCGGCGGTCTTACCGGCTTGACCGGGAGCAGAGGCAGCGGGGCCAGCGGCCATCGGTTGGTCTGTGACTACAGAATCCGGTGCGTCGGTCGAGTTCACCCCGCTGGGCTCCAGCAGATACTCGTAGCGAGGAGGCGGTGTCGCTTGACCGCCGCATGGAGCGGCAGCAGCGAGTGACATCAAGCTGAGAACGAAGGTGGCGAGTATTGCCGTCATTACAAGTTTGTTGTTGGAGGCCATCAAGGGTTCCTTTTTAGGTTGGAAGACTTGCGAACTGTAACTCCGCTTTTAACGGTTGGTCCTAACAGTGGGCCGAGGGACGCGTCTGCAGAATAAGGACTTATTTTGTCCTCGCGGGTTTGTCATAAAGGCGGAAGCCTTGCTCCCGATTCCGAGGGAACTATCCGCAACGCTTGATAGTTAGAGAATTGTGAAAAGCAACGGTCTCCGTGAAGGCCGAACCAGCGACAAACCTGGCCACTACTGCGCGATAGCTTCTCCTTGCTTGCGAGGGTTGTGACTGCCTTCCTTGACTCGCGTGTTTTTCCTGGATCCACGCAGCAGAAAACAATGCTTGTCATCTTTGGTGAGCAGCTGATTGTTGCGGTGGGCCCAGGCTGGAATTCAAATCTTGTTTCTGGCTGTGCTCTCCAGCAACTGTCAGATGTAACAGTTTTAGACGTCCTAGTCGTGGATCGCTTGAGGTCACAGAACCTATCAGTTGCTATCAGGGTTTCCTAAGGGCAATCGTCGCGAGGCGCCACCCTCCGTATTATGAGCGCGAGAACAACACACGCAAGAGTCCTAATAAGCAGGCGAATGCAGTGGGACTCATCCCCAATCTCTAGTAGTAAAGCCGTTCTGTAACTTCTGACAGATGTCGTGCCTACACGAACTTTCTAACATCCACCCTGCTTAGCTTCTCGCCCACTAAGGTTAGGCCCAGCCCCAGAGTTTCGTTCGCATACAGTAAAAGCACAATCTATGAAACGAAAAATCGTCGCGGTCGCGGTCTTTCTAGCAGCCGCTCTGTCACTTCTGACAGTTGGCGTGTTTCCAGGGAATTTCTAAGATCGGCGCTGCTCAGCGTCAGGTCCCGTAAGGGTGCCACCTAAGCCGCGCCAGAAGAGAGGTTATGATGCGATCTACTACGGCTATGGCCCTTCCCGAACGGCAACAGAACGTTAGGATCTCCGCCAAGCCAGGACTCACCTCGGCGCTCCGCGGGCGCCGTGAGAGAGCCCGCGCAGCTGGGAAGTTGTTGCGCGATCGTGTGCCGCGGAAGAGCCACGCCGAATGGTCGCCACCGGCTCGGCGGAGCGATCCGGTGGACCTCGTGCTCGAATCGAGCAAGGGGCGCATTCCGGAACTCGTTCCAATCCGCTACGGACGCATGATGGTTTCGCCGTTTACGTTTTATCGCGCGACCGCGGACATCATGGCCGAGGACCTTGCTTCCACGCCAGTCACAGGGCTGCGCGCCCAGCTCTGCGGCGACTGCCACCTGCTCAACTTCAACGGTTACGCCACTCCTGAGCGCAGGCTGATCTTCGATCTGAATGATTTCGACGAAACGTTGCCGGGCCCATGGGAATGGGATGTGAAACGCCTAGTGACGAGCTTCGTCCTTGCGGGCCGGTCAAACGGTTTTTCGCGTTCCAACCAGCGCGACGCCGCTCTGACGTGCGTACGCTCCTATCACGAACACATGGCCGAATACGCCGACATGGGGGCGCTGGATGCTTGGTATGCGTGCGTTGACATAGAGGGGGTGATGGAACATGTCAACGATAGAGATACGCGGGCCCGCATGCGCAAGCGTATCAAGAAAGCGGCGGCGCAAACCGTTACGGAGCACGACTTCCCCAAGATGACCGAGACGAGAGGCAATCGATGCGTGATCAAAGAGAACAAGCCGCTCATCTATCACCATCCGCACATTAACCTGGCGACCAGCCGGGACAACATCCGGCAGGCATTCGCGCACTACCGAGAGACGCTGGAAGACGATCGTAAGGTCCTGCTCGACCGTTACGAGCTAGTCGATCTCTCGCTCAAGGTGGTGGGTGTCGGCAGCGTAGGGACCTTCTGCGCAGTCGCGCTGATGATGGCCTCGGACGACGATCCTCTGTTCTTGCAGATCAAGGAGGCTCGCCAATCGGTCTTAGAGCCACATGTGGGCCGAAGCGTTTACGCAAACCACGGCCAGCGCGTCGTGGTCGGCCAGCGCTTGATGCAAGCTGCGAGCGATCTCTTTCTTGGCTGGACCGAGGGCAACGCAGGGCGGCATTTCTACATCCGCCAGCTACGCGACATGAAGCTCAAACCGCTAGTGGAAGTGTTCAATCCCACGACGATGATCGATTATGCATCGCTGTGCGGCTGGACCTTAGCACGTGCCCATGCGCGGTCAGGTGATCCAGCCATGATCGCGGGGTATCTCGGCAAGAGCGATGCGTTCGACCGCGCGCTAATGCGTTTCGGCATGAGCTACGCCGATCAAGCGGAGAAGGATCACGCCGAATTCATGAAGGCGGTTCGCAAGGGACGCGTCGAGGTGCACGTCGAGCACTGAGCATCCGGTGGGCGAAAGAAACCAGCGCACCGCAACTGGTGGAACGTCATGAGTCCCATCACAACCAGCCTCATCTCCGTGTCCTGAGACCCGCACATTCCGTAAGATGCTCCCGGCGGTGCAAGCCCCCGCGGAATACTTGAAGCACCCTGGCTCTTTCCGCGACGACTGTAGGGCGAATCGGCTTACTGGGCGGCAACAAGGTCCACTTCGCCTGTGGCGTTGTTGATTGCAGCTGCGCCACAGTCGGTTGGATTACCGCTGGCATCGAACTTGCAGCCGAATGCACCCGACTTCTTCGCGGCGCATTGCCCTGTGTTCAAACCCACCACATACCAGCCAGAACCGACAGCCTTTCCAGCACTGTTACCTTTGGCGTAGAGGGCCTCGAGAATACTGCCGCTCTCGGGCTTGCCATTCGGGCAGCTGAAGTCGTCCTCTCTGTAGGTATACAAAACACCGCGCTGGGCGTCGTAGAGAAATTCCGAGGTCTCCGCCGTACCGTCGTCGTCCACGTCAAGCTCTTCGACCCAGAAGGACGATGGCTGGGAAGTCTTCACAGCAGTTTTGCCTTTGCCGATGGATGTTTTTTGGGTTTTATTCTTGGCAGTTGGAGGCGGCGCTGGCGAATTTGCTTTCGCTCCCAAGGCCGAGCCAACCTTGACCTTTGGCGCATTTTGTTGTGCACCCTGTTGCTGCTGCCGGCCGATGGCGTGCATGGCGAGCCCAAACGCGACAGCTAAGCTCGCAACTAGGAACGTTTTCTTCATAAGGCACCTTCTTTGTTGTGATTTAGACTTTCCGGAGGGCCGTTGTCGGTTCGTAGATTGGGCTAGTTCGGAAATCAGAGAAACTGGCAGAACTACCAGTAGGGTAGAGTGGGTCGCTCAGGAGCCTTCTCGGAGCCGTCCGTACTAACTCCCCCTTGGCGGTCAGGCGATCCAACCCTGATCGCCGGATATCGGTTTCGCAGTGGCCGCGTCGAGGTACAGGTCGAGCACTGAGCATCCGGGGGCGACACTTCGAAGTGGTTCCACCTGTGGTTCCTGTCCTACAACCCCGAGTTCGAGACGATGTGGAACAGCATCGAGCGAATGGGAGAGTGGACTTATCACGCCTCTAGTCGTCAAAACACTCTCCATTGCACTCGTACCAAAGCCCGTCAGTTTCTCATGCGCCGTAGGGAGGCACGAATTCCCGTTCAGGTCACGATCGGAGCATCGGTTCTGGCCGTCGCCCCCATTCGGAAAAACAGGTCACGGAATTTGTCCTCGCCTATTACGCGCCGCAGCTCCCGGAACGCAAAGAGCGGGATGAAAACGGAAAATACGATGATGGTGCGGGCAAGCAGTTCACTCATGCGCGTCTCGCGGAATGCTGTCGCCACATTTCCTCCGTGCAAAAGTTGTTTCACCATTTCCTCGAAGAAGTGAAATGCGAGAACAAATAGGGTGAACAGAAATGCCTTATAGAGAGCGGAGAAAAACAATGGCTTGGATTCATGCCTTTTGCCCAGACGCACGTATTCTCCTATGAGAATGACCTTAGCAATCACTAAGGCGTTGACCAGCGCAAAGCCATACGTCAAAGACGAGGGGCCAGACTCGTTCATTAGGAGCCTTGTGTACGTCGCGAGAGCGCAAAAGAAAAAAGCCAGGTATAAAGAGATCCCGATCATCTGCACAGTCTCGTGCATGGCTTTCCGTTTTAGACTAGGTTTCGCGGAATTCTCGGCGTTCATATAGTCCCCCCGAACGGTAACTTGTTCCAGCAGCGGACCCTCTGGCGGGTCA
>Ga0210410_10001662_pt1 | contig 20644 bp, 23 predicted proteins | sample IncBWC4MmetaG_FD_161058 | JGI IMG/M metagenome (GOLD analysis project Ga0210410, IMG submission 161058) | Forest soil microbial communities from Barre Woods Harvard Forest LTER site, Petersham, Massachusetts, United States - Inc-BW-C-4-M | ecosystem: Environmental > Terrestrial > Soil >... | reverse complement strand
AGCACGCGTTTTACTTGATCAACGGCGCTCAGACTAATCTGTCGCACCTTGGAATCCATGTCCCTGGAGGAAAGGGCAGCAGGAAATAGCGCCGCCGTACGACGTGGGAATATGGTTACCAAAGCTTCGCCGATCCGCTTTTCCTCTTCATAACAGATTGATAAAACCTTCAATCTCTGCTGTTCGCTGAGCTCCAGAGCTTTGCCGAGATGCTCAGCACGCGCTTCCGGGCCCTCCCTGGTCTTCTCCTTTTGCTGCAGCCGAGCGATAAATTCGAGCATCGTCTGGCCATGTTGTCGGTATTTCGTATATCCGTCTGACGTGTAATGACTGACCAATGTGTGCATCTGCTGCACCACAATTGGAAAGTCTCGATTAAATCTGTACAGGCGATACTGCAAAGCACCCTCCGTGAAGGGATCGTTTATCTTACCCTTCCTCTTGCCTGATACGATTCGAATTGAGATGAACTTGTGCAGATACTCGGCATCAGGAGAGACGGTGCGCTGGACGCGCCGCATCGTAGTCAATAGCCGACTGAGCGTTGGGTACCCTTCTCCGAAATTGCGAAGGAGGAGATACAAGTAGACAAAAAATTCGTTTTCTGCCAATGCTTTGATCATCGGTTCGCTTTCGTGAGCGGGCGGATAATTCTCGAGCACCGCCGCCAACGTTCGGAGAGCATCTGGAACTGCCTCGATCGATCGTCTTGCGCTCCGTTCATCCCTTTTTCTGGGGAATCTTTCTGCAAGGGTATCGAGCGGCCCCAGAAGGATTGGGTCATTCAGTACGTCGAGTACCTCGGCGGTCCAGACCAAATTCTGTTTCAGCCTACGCAGAACATTGTCTGTAATGCCGACTTCATCCAAGCCGTAACTGATGGTGCGCTGGATTCCACTCGTGCACACCAGCATAAGCTCCACAATATCCAGCGCTGGGCAACCCCGATTCATCAAATTGTAAAGATCATTCCGCAGTTCGACCTCTTCGCTACTAAGAACAATGCGGCTGAACTCTCCCTTGTATCGCCGGACCTCGGTGGCAAGTGAAACTCCCACCTCTCTCACAATTTCACATTTCGCTGCATACTGTTCGAAGGCAGTCGCTATCCAAAGTTCGATCTTCTGTTTTTGTGATTTCGCCACGCTCACGTAAGAAGTCTACAGAACCTTCCCGGATCGTCTTCAAGACCAAATCCTCGGACCCAACTGTATTTGGTCTCGGCAAAGCCGGAGGCCAATATGTACATTACAAGCATGAGAGGTGAAGGCCGCAAGTCTAATTTACGCGAAATGTGCGCCAGGCCCCGCCTCCCAGAAGCGCATACCAGCACTGGCAGCATCATCGCGGAGCTCGGATGTCGGACTCGGTTCTTGACGGTGCGGCAACTCGCCGAGATCCTGCAAATGCACGAGCAAACTATCTACCGATGGATTCGTAGAGCCCAGATTCCATTCCTACGCGTTCGCGGAGGAATCCGCTTAGACCCACGACGAATCGCCCAATGGCTACACACTCGGGAACTCGTTGCATGATCCCTCCAAGTGACCGACTAGGAGGAAGAAAAATTCGAAGGACGCACGGGCAGTCGATTCAGGGATTCTAGCGGACTGTCTCGGAAACGGAGAATTAGCAGGCACCATAATGACGCACCGAAGAGTAGCGTGTTCAACGCGCCAACCCTTATCATCGCCCGCCCCCGAACCAACCTCAATAGCACAGCCGCTCCCGTCGTCAAAACCAACGGTGGCGCAATTTTCAATTGTTCCACAGAGCGTCACCCTTATTGTTGCAGAGCCCCACCTGAAGCAAATTGGTTCCGCATTGGCCATTCCCATTACATTGCAATTCGTGCTTCGTCCGGTGGCTCTGGGTCACAAATCTGACGAAGTCGCCACTATCGATCCCGCGGCCGCTGCGGCCGGCCCTTACCAAGCTCGGCTCACGCGCAGGCAGTGCGAAGTATATGGGCAGCTAAGGTTGGCAAAGACTAACAAAGAGATTGCAAATACGCTGAAGATCACTGAGCGTACCGCCGCCTTTCATGTGAACAGCATCTTGCAGAGGCTCGGGCTGTCTAATCGCAGGGAGATCCTGTTAATACACCATCAGTCTTGACAGCAGACACCAGCAGCTTGATTACGTACTATCAGCTTCACTGGGTAGGCGAGAAATTCAGAAGCTGATTAGATTGGTTAACTTGTAGGCTTAGCGCGAGAATTCGCAACTGACGGGCAAAGGTTCAAATCCTCTCTCCCCGACCATATCTAGTTGATTCGGTTGACTCAATTCTCGCGGTTTACGCAAGTTTCTGATTCCAAACGTTGAGTTTTGTGTCCTAGTTGCGTCCTCGCGCGTTGCGCGAAGGCGACAGCCATTGGGACAAGTTTGCGCGGCGGCATGGTGCTGGTTAGACCCCAGCCTAGTGAGCAAGACTATCGCCACGAGTTCCCCTCCGTGGGCTTGTACTGACTCGTGAACTTCCCGTTGCAGGGGACATCGCAACTCCGATGATCAACGAGCGATTCGGGAGAACGAGAAACACCGCCGCGCTATTCAAACCAAGGAGGAGAAATATGAAGCTATTAGAAACATGGCAAATCCGCGAGGCGCTGAAATATGCCGGCGGTCCTTACGACGATCAGTATATGGAGTGGCTGACTCGCGCTCTCAACTACTTCAACCTCAGCAACCACAACCTCCGCTGCCATTGGACATATGGCACGAATGGCTCGGGCGAGTACGAATCCGAGCTTGAAACCGAGTGCCTGCGGCCCGGCGAAAGAGAAGTCGCTGAATCCGCCGATCCAATCATTCGGGCTTCCCGCGAGTCTGGCTCGCAGATTCCTCCTGGACCTCTCCTCTACTGCAAGGAGCACGCGGATCAGCTGGAAGGCGAGGATTCAGTCGAGGGCATGGAAGAGCTGTGAACTTCAAGGCATGAACCCGCGAATCAACCAGTGCTCCACAACATTCGTTCGGAGTGAAAGATGTCGCAAGAAAAAATCAATGCTGAGCATTCCGGCTCGAAGGCAATGCCGAATCATCCGCGTGATGTTGCAGAGCTGGCCGCGCTCGTGGTGGGCAATTTAACTTCTGACGAGCCTGGAGAAGCAGGCAGAAGTTTAATGATCTTCGTATGGCAAGACTGTGCCATCACCGTCAAGTTCCCCGGCGGTGAAAAAGAGTATTTTGCCCCCGACCACGGGCACACTATCGATTGCACTGTTCACGAAGTCGCGGTCGGTGCAATCACGGAATATTGCCAAGGCGCCGGCATCGCTGTAGCCGAAATTCGAGTTCACATGGTTCCGCCAGAGGCGAGCACGAGTGAGCAGATCTTTGCCTGGTTTCAGTCTATTCCGGGCATTTCCATCACGGTCTTGCCACCAGAGGGGATCGGGTTCGGCGGGCCCGTTACACCCGCCGGTGAAGCGGGCTGACGTGGGGAATGCCACCGATTAAGAGCTACATCCGAGATGGCCAAGGAAATCACCGAAGACGAGAGTGCGCAAAGATGTGATGGTCTTCGCCAATATTTTGTTCGAACGCGGTATGACCGACGACCCGCTGAGCGTTGTGGATGAGTGGGTCAGCGAGTGGCGGTCGGGCGCAATGGTCGCATTCCGTGCTGCCGACGGCCACTTGTACGGGAAAGCGGGAGATCGTGAGTTAGAACCCTGAAGACCGCACAGCAATGCACACAAAGCGCCGGCATGAGCGGAATCAACAAAATGCAGAGAGGCAATGATGGCGTCCAACAATTACGCTGAAGAGATCACCGACAGGATGAAGGCCGAGCAGGTTCTGGAGACGTTCGAACGCCTAGCGACGATGGGGCGAACATTTAAGGTATTGGAATTCAATCCGGACGCGGACCGGTTTGCGATCTCCGGTGGACGGGAGTCAAATCTCCCGCCGTATCCGGAGGTCGAAGACTGTGGAGATACCCGTGACGGTCAGACCGCCAAAGCAATGTGGAGGAGTCGAGATGGCGTCCAAGCGGTGTCTTTCGGCAACGGGCTTGCCGGCCTGATCTGCAAATGCGACGGGCGGTACTGGATGCTGATCACTGCCGACACGGGAACGGCATATTCAACTCACAACTGCCACGGCCCGGCGTCCCCCACGAGTCAGCGATGCCAATTCGGATTTGTCTTGGGTGGCTCCGATTGTGATAGGCCCGGCACGCAGACGCTGCGCGCGAGTTGGTTCTACTACCCTGACCCGAACTGGAATGTACCGCTATGCGAGGAACACAAATCTGCTGTTCTTGCCATGCCATGTGAACGCTGGCTACACGACAGCCGGCTTGACCGAAAGGAGCGAGAGGTTGATCGTAGCCGCACATGTGGCGCCACCGCTGTCGGGTTAATTTCTTGGGATTGCGAAGGCGGGCACGATGACGAGTGCGATCAGATCGGCTGTCCTGGCTACTCGCTGATGCCGGCGTGCGCTAGATGCCTGGAGAATCCAAACGTTAACGATCTCAAGCGGCGCGAGCGAGAATGAGGAGAGAATATGGCAAACGTTTGTGAGACCACAATCACAGTAGTCGGGCTAAACGACGCCGCGGAGATTTTCGTAAAAGCATTGTCGAAGGCAATGTTCGGGGTCGACCTAGATAATCTGAACCCGAAACAGTGGGGCGAGGATGAGAACGTGGACGGAAAAAGCTGGTACAGCAAACTGGTTGATGAATATCGGCAGCAGCACTGGTCCGCCAGATACTGCATCTTGTACCCACGTGAGCCGTATAACAAGCTCGGAGTAACCGCACCACGATTCTACGTCGAGACCAAATGGGGACCGCCGGTAAAGGAGATCAGAGAAGCTTCGAAGTCATTCCCCGAACTGATATTTCATCTCGGTTGGTGGGTTGACCAAGACGGACCCTCTGGCGAACTTGTGATTCAAAATGGCAATGACATTGACGAACTAATTCGCCCTGCAAGCTGGTATCTGTTTGACAGTGCGGTCTTGTATCCGCGAATCACTCTCTTGAGTACCCACCTACCTTATACCCTGGCACAACGTGCAAGCCTAAGAGTTCAGGACGCGATTGATTGTGTTGAGGGGCTCCGGCAAATTCTAAATGACAGCCGCTTCACTCAGTCACCATATGAGATCGAACGTGACCCGGCAGCGGTGGGACAAGCAAGGAAAACACTCGATGAACTATTGCTACACATGAAGAACTCAGCACAACGGCTGACCTTTGAAGGTGTGTTCCTTGGATCTAGGCCATTTCGTCACCAGGACCAACGTTCTTCACCGTCCCAGATGGTAGAAGAAGACCGTCTGGACATTGACGAATTGTGATGAGCCTTGAGATGACGATCAAAGGAGGGCCAGGGAGCCAATGAAAAAAACGAGAGAGTTCTCGGACAGGGTGCAGTCCGCCCTGAATTTGTCCACGAAAAAAGAAGCGGAGTCTGTGATTCAGGCTGTAATCGGTTCCTTGGAGCAAACATTGATTGAGCGCCTCAATTCTGATGGCTTCTCGCTCAAGCTTGGCAGCTTTGGGAAGTTCAAGATTCATCACAGAGCCAGCATCTATCGGAAGATTCCTTTCACAGGCAAGAAGCAATTGATAAACCCGAAGCGCAAAGTCAACTTCATTGCTTTGGGAAAATTGCGAGCGTTGGAAGAAGTCACGCCGAACGAATCTCAAACGGCGGCCGTTGGTCTGCTGGGTAAGAATTGAGCTCCCTCTGAACGGCGGTCTCTCGTGAGGAGTGAGAAAGCGATTGCCTGGTCCCCCACCAAGAGCAGGACAAAATCTAAGCGCTTCATCTGGCGTCGCTTAGGTCTTTCTCGCCTCAATTGTACCGAGTTGTACCGAAGGACGCGGGGACCAGCACGTTAGGTCTACTGATTAAGAGTTGTTGCACCTCAGCAGGTTCATCAGCGACGATCACCAAGTGAAATCAACTACTTGCCCAAAACCTAGCCCGCACGGAAGCACTCAGTTGAAGTATCAGAAAAGCCCGTATTGGCGCATACCGGCTCGAAGCGTACGGCACATTCTGCGGCACACCTTCTCTGGAGTTGTTACTTCCGAATTGCTCAGGTGATCGAGGTTGGGATTCGACGGTAGACGTCTGACTGGCATGACGAACTTCCTTTTCGATGCCCAGATCCCCATTACGGGCGAAAGTCAGTTCGTGAAACGAATTTTTAGCAGGAGGTGGACTTCTGTCCTTTCCGCGGACCGGATGCGCCCTTCGCGCTCCCGAAATATACCATAAGACAGAAAGCTGGGCTGGACCAGTGGTATCTGCCGTAATTGAGGATCGCCAACTTCAGTATTGTCGACGATCCGCAAGTTGAGATTTGTCGCTACTTGGAGGAAGCTACATTCGACAATGACCTCATCTCTATCGGATCGTTCTCAATATCCATGCCTCTGCGACAGTGTGTATCTGAATCAAGCATCGTTGGGATTGATTGGCCAGCCAGCAGTCGCTGCGATGCACAGCTTCCTTGAGAATGTGGCGAGGCATGGCAACCTCTATATGTCGGACAGCGATGAGATCAACTACTGTCATGCCCTAAGGGGAGTTGCCGGCAGATTGTTTCATAACGATCCATCACGCATCGCGATTCTTGCGGGTGCAAGCGAACTGCTGGGACAATTTCCTTTGCTATTTCGTCTCAAACCCAATGCCACAATTCTTGCAGTTTCCTCCGACTTTCCCGCAATTACTCGCCCGTGGGTTCGCCAGTCCTATTTGGAAAAAATCCGTGTTCGTTTTGTCGATGATCTTCCTGATCGTGATCTGACAGACACGATCACTAGCGCCATAGACGAAACCACCGGTGTCATAGCTGTTGGCAGTGTGCAGTACGCTACGGGTACCCTCGTGGACGTTCGTCGCCTGGCCAGAAGTGCTCGGAAGGTGGGCGCATTCCTGATCGTTGACGCGACCCAAGCGGCCGGTGCAATGCGGGTGGATACCTCGACGCTCGAAGCTGATGTGGTGGTTACCAGTGGTTACAAGTGGCTGGGCGGACACGGGGGCGTCGCTTTGGCAGCCGTGTCTGAGTCCTTACTGAAACAGCTTCCGATTTTGCCAGGCTGGATGGGCGCCTCGGATCCTTTTGACTTCGACGCTAAATCAGTTTGCTTCGCGTCCGATGCTCGGCGCTTCACGCAGTCCACCCTGTCCTATGTCTCGATAGCGGGTCTGACTGTTTCTATCGAACAGCTGGTGTCCCTGGGGGAGAACCGAATTGAAGCACATGCACGTCAATTGGCCGCGCTGCTGGTTGAGGGCGCTCGCGAATATGGCTGGGAACCGTTTCATGACGTTCATGGTGTGGCCGCATCTCCTCACATCATCTCGCTCGCACACAGCCGAAAGAGCGCACGAGAGACCGTGGAGAAACTCCGCGACCAGAGGATTATATGTTCGGCGCGTGGCGAACGGATCCGAGTATCCCTTGCTCCTTACAACGATGCAAGTGACGTGATGAAGCTTTTTCAGGCGCTCGCGGGGTTTCATTCCCCATGAACTCCAGCGATAGAGTCATGGAGAGAATGCCACCCATCAGGGCAGCCCACTTGTGGGGCAGAAGAAGGAGCACGAAAAAGCCCTCTAAGGCAAAGCAAGAGCAGCTATTTGGCGCCGCCGACCGATGATCATTTCTGCATCGAGGTGCTCGGAGACGGCGACAAGCGTCCCACGGAGGTGCGCCCCTACACCGACCTTAGCGATAGCTTGAAATACCGCGGCTACCATCATTTCTGTCTCAACGTTGCCAGCGTGGATGAAACGATCGCCAAGCTTCGCGCACGCGGCGTCTTCGCGACAGTGGTGCTTGCAGAAGAACGTTCGCAGCTTCGCGGGCGGAGCTTTTTGCAATTCCTCCAGGGTCGGCCAGCGCTCCAGCAGCGCACACGCTGCTTCCCTGTCCAATCGATCGAACCAATCCAGCATCTGCGGGAAGTAGATCTTCAAGTGGCTCGTCAATCGATTGGTCTGCTCTGTCTTCTCATCCACCAGCTTGCGCCGTTCCTCCACCAGATTTTGCACGCGGCGGGTCGCTTCCGTATCCGGCGACAAACGGCGTAGTTTGTCGCGATGCTTCAGCAGTAGATCCAGGAGCAGGTCGGCATCTCGCGGATCATCCTTGGCACCAGATGGATACAGCGCGTCTCGCATATTGCCGGCCATCGTCGAGGGTACTGGGAACAGATGCAGCCGCTCATATTTGCTGAGCATAAACACCAGGGATCCCCGCGATTGTTCGAGCGCCACCGCGATCGGCCCCTTAGCAAATCGTTGGCAGAGCTGGGCAACCCAAAACTCCACCGCTTCCGGGGCATGCTCCAACTCTCCGCTTTCCCGTTTCTGCGAACCGGCTCCTTGTAAGGACCAGACGTGCTTCTGGTCTGCCCAATCGACGCCTACGAATGCAGCGAACTGCGGTTCTTGCTCAACTGATCTGTCTAATGACATGACGATTTACTTTTTCCCTCCCTTACCCATTTAATCTGCACAGGCACTTTGCTCCCCGCGAAGCCCTTATAGTAGAGTCTTGGAATCCCGACCACATCCGAGTGTTCGTTTCGGGAACAAAGCGCATCCCCCTGCCCGAGATTCTGCCTGAAAACATTGCATGTTTGGCGTTCTTATTCGTAGCAGGGGGATGCCTGTTGGCTGCGATTCTATCGAGCCAACTTACAACTTCATCCGCAGACCATTCACAGCGATTTCCACAGCGCCGCGCGCCACGACTGCTGTGGAAATCTCTTTCATGATCTTGTTGTTCTGGGTGACTATAAGGCGTTCTAGCCCGCTGAACTACGCCCCCGCTTTGAAAAACCACTTCCCTTCGATTCCCGCGTATTCCTCTGGCTGCCCGTCCGTTTCGCAAACTTCCTGAAAGTGCCGTGACAGGGCAGAGGTCTGATACCCGCTGCGGCATTGCCACGGAGTAACTATGCGTAAAGCGCCAGGCTGCTGCTGTTGGCGAGCTCTTGAGCTTCTTCCGACTCTGCATCCTTGCCCTTGAGGTAGGCGAGGGTCACGTCTAGCGATTCATGACAGAGTCGGATACCGATGGTGTTCACCACACCTTACCCCATGCAGGTCTCAGCGTAGGTCTGCTCTCTCCTACCTCGTCGATAAATTACACCTGCTGAGAGCCGCTCTGATATCCATCTTTCCTGCCTGGTGTCTCTTCACGACCGCGCGTCCGCTTTCATACCGCACTGTTACCACTGACGCCAGCTTCTCCCCGCCAGGCTTCGTCTCCACTAGACACGAATACACGGGAACCAGCTGTCGCTCTGGCCGACTTCCTACCACCCCCGTGATCTTGTACGCCGCTCGCCACATATTTTCAGGTCCCATATGAGACGTAAGGATCTGGCCTCCGGAAAGGGGTTCTAGGTTTGTCATCAGTTCCATCTGCTCGGCCAGAAAATCCTTAGCGAAAAAATGCTGCTTTGGGTCGTAAAGCCATACGCAATAGCGCGCCCACTTCGCCCCGAACTCCCGAATCCCTGCCAGGTCTGGGTGCTGGTCAGAATCTAAGTCATGCACGACAAATTGTCTTAAGAATGACGTAAGCCTTGCCGGCTTGCATCGCGGCCTGCATTTTCTGCGGATCGGAAGGCGCAGAGTTCGCGATTAGACTCTGCAGCTTCTATATGTAATCTTCATTTCATCCAATTTTTTCTTCTCGACGATTTTTCCCCTCAAACCACGGGGCTGTGCTTTCTGTTCCGGTGGAGGGCCGATCAGCGTCTTCTGCACTTTTACGTCAGCCGTGTGTCGGCATGTCGACCGTTCGTTCTTCCCGACTTCGCCTTTTACGCTGACCTGCGGCAGGATAAAGAGAACGTTCGGTCCACCGGTCGGCGGGCGTAAAGGCGTGATCGGTGGAAGCTTGGCCTCCGGATCTCTCGCGGTCATAGGAGTCAGGCCGATGGGCTTGCCGTACGGAATGGGCAGTATTTCCCTTCGTGTGGAATCGTTCGTGGCCATTGCTTCCCCAAATGTCAGGCCGAACGAGCTCTTCGATGTACAGACTCAGTAGCGCCTCGCAACATCGGAGGAGGACGTACGGATACTGTTCATTAGAGGCCTCGATTGTGAGACGATCAGCTGTCAAAACTAACAGGGGCAGGCGCGTGAACCTCACTTTAAGATATGTTCTCGAACTAAAACGTGTTCTCGAAAAATCTTGCCGTCCTTATTATGACGACGAAATGCCACCGTTCCTCGATATGTCTGATGTTCGGGATGGGGTCGCTGTCTGACGAGTAGCAAGTCGGCTTAAGGCCCGCTCTCTGCCTAATCCTTCCGATTTGAGAAGGAGACAAACTCATGCCGGAATAAAGTTATGGGATTCCCAAGAAGCCAACATCCTCGGAGTCGATTCCGACGCGCTCTGAGGACCTGAAAACATTTCGAACCAAGCCGTCAGCGGAGGAACTATGAGCAACGATGCAGAGGGTGTCAGACTACAACAAGCCCGTATAGCCAAAATCCCTTGGAGAAAGTGGGGGCCCTACCTCAGCGAACGGCAGTGGGGAACGGTTCGCGAAGACTACAGCCAGGATGGAAATGCCTGGGACTACTTCAATCATGACCAAGCCCGGTCGCGCGCGTACCACTGGGGCGAGGACGGCCTTGGCGGCATCAGTGATGACAGGCAGTTGCTCTGCTTCAGCGTTGGTCTGTGGAATGGCAAGGATCCAATACTCAAAGAGCGACTGTTTGGGTTGACGAACAGTGAAAGCAACCACGGTGAGGATGTCAAAGAGTATTACTTCTACCTTGATAGCACGCCGACGCATTCGTACATGAAGTACCTCTACAAATATCCACAAACCCCCTTCCCTTACGACGATCTGGTTGCCACGAGCAAACGGCGCAACCGTGGCGACATGGAATACGAGCTCTTAGACACTGGTGTCTTCAACGACGACCGATACTTCGACGTGTTTGTGGAGTATGCCAAGCAGACACCAGAAGACATCCTTATCAAGATCAGTGTGAGCAATCGAAGTCCGGAGCCAGCGACTCTACATGTCCTGCCGACCCTGTGGTTTCGCAACACGTGGACTTGGTGGCCCGACACGCCGAAGCCATTTTTGAAGCAGGTGATCGGAGAGAGTAAGTCTAGCGTCGTTGCAGCATCACACCCGAAACTGGGCGACCGCTATCTGTACTGCGAGGGAGCTTCCGCACTGCTGTTCACAGAGAATGAGACGAATAACGAGCGGATCTTCGGCACCGCCAATACCAGTCCCTATGTTAAGGACGGGATAAACCAGTATGTGGTGAGCGGAAAACGAGATGCAGTCAACCCGCAGCGCGCGGGAACAAAATCTGCAGCCCACTACAATATCACTATCGACGCAGGCGAAACGTCTACGATCCGCCTACGACTCAGTGACGTGGCACCGGCTGCAATGGGCGATCCCTTCAAGAGCTTTGCTGAAACTGTGCAGGCTCGTCAAGGCGAGGCGGATGAATTCTATAAGTCGATTACACCAGATCGCGTCAACAAAGATGAGGCACTCATCATGCGGCAAGCATTGGCGGGGATGTTGTGGTCGAAGCAGTACTTCGATTTCGACGTGGACAAGTGGCTTAAGGAACATGGCGTGAATCCGATGCAGGTGGGCGGTAAGCAGATGCGGAACAGTGATTGGTCTCACATGGTGAATGAACATGTGATCTCTATGCCGGACAAGTGGGAGTATCCCTGGTATGCCGCCTGGGACCTGGCATTCCACACCATCGCGCTCTCAACGGTCGATGTGGATTTCGCGAAGGAACAACTCGACTTGATGCTGCAGGAGTTCTTCCTGCACCCGACCGGTCAGATCCCAGCCTACGAGTGGAACTTCAGCGATGTCAACCCGCCCGTACATGCCTGGGCCACGATCTTCTTGTACCGGACTGAGCAGGCGCTCAAGGGCGAAGGTGATCTGGACTTCCTCAAGCGGTCATTTGCAAAGCTGATGCTGAACTTTACCTGGTGGGTGAACCGCAAGGACCGCTTTGGCAAGAACCTCTTCGAAGGCGGCTTCCTTGGACTGGACAACATCGGTGTCTTCGACCGTAGCGCCCCGCTGCCCACTGGTGGTCACCTCGAGCAGGCTGACGGTACTGCCTGGGTGTCACTGTTCTGCCAGAATATGCTCGAGATCAGCATGGAATTGGCAGCCCACGACTCCTTTTTTGAAGACATGGCCGCCAAGTTTGCTGACCACTTCCTTCTGATCGCCCACGCCCTGAATCAAGTTGGGGCGGATGGTATGTGGGACGAAACCGATGGGTTCTACTACGACGTCCTGCGCCTTCCCGACGGCAGTGCAACACGTCTCAAGGTTCGCTCCATGGTCGGTTTGTTACCCCTCTGTGCCACTTCCGTCATCGAGCCGTGGCAGCGCGAACGAGTACCACGAGTGACAGAGATCTTGCAAGAGCGCCTGCGACGGAGGCCTGAACTGCGCAACAGCATTCATCCAACTGGGAAGGGTTATCTCGGGTATGGGGATCGCGGCATCGCTGCGTTGGTAAATCCGGAACGCTTGCGCCGAATTTTGTCGCGCATGCTCGATGAGAATGAATTCCTGAGTCCCTATGGGATACGGGCACTATCTCGCTACCACGCCGAGCATCCCTACGTCTTCAATGTGGATAGCCAGGAATACCGGGTTAATTATCTCCCAGCAGAATCTGACACAGGCATGTTCGGTGGAAACTCCAACTGGCGCGGTCCGATATGGATGCCAATGAACGTACTGCTGATCCGTGCCCTGGCGTCTTTCTACCTCTATTATGGCGACACATTCAAGATTGAATGTCCGACCGGCTCGGGCCACGAGATGAATCTGTTTGAGGTAAGCCGAGAGATTGCTAGTAGACTGACGCGGATCTTCCTGCGCGATGAGACTGGAAGGCGGCCGGTGTACGGAGGGACGGAGAAGTTCCAAACCGATCCTTACTGGAAGGATTATGTACTTTTCTATGAGTATTTCCACGGAGACAGCGGCGCTGGACTGGGGGCCAGCCATCAGACAGGCTGGACCGGGCTGGTGGCAAAGCTGATCGAACTCTTCGGCCGGCTCGATGGAGAACAGCTGCTTGCAGGTGGCAAAGCCGATGCGTTTGCAAGGAAAGAATCGACGGTAGCCAAGCAGGCACAGGTGGCCTAGATATCCAACAATCTCACCAATCAACCGCAAGGCATTTTAAGCCGTAGACAGCAATTGAATTCCCATTCCGACGAGGGTACGGACCCTAAGTCAATCGAGGTTCCAGAGGTTTCGCTGAGATCAGAAAGCCAGATTCACATGTCGGATTCATAGAGTCAGGGGTCAATTGATGTGATCAGGCGATTCCACCAGTAATCCTGGTTGTTGGTGAAATCGCGGCGACGCGAGTTGGAAAAATCCCGGTCGTGTCTCTGAAGAAAGCGGCGTCCACGCGACTCTCGACATCATGTTCGCCGCGTTGTCAGAATCAGTCAAGCCTGACTTAGGACGCAGATGGCAGTTGCAGGGTGTACGAGTGCGAAAGGTTTGGAGTCCATCATGGTAATCGATCTCGACAGGGCCCCTTTAGTGGTCGCGCGGAAACTGTGTGAGCGGCTGGTGCACCAAGCTCGGATAGCCGTGGTTCTTTCCTTACTCGTGGGGGCGCCGTCCACTGCCGCCCAGTTGCCAAGCGTAACAACAAAGTCTCCTTCCCCAGCCCCCTCCGCCCAGGAACAGGTCTCAGACCCGCTGGGGCGCAACACTCCCAGAGGAGCAATTCTTGGCTTCGTCAAAGCTACGGGTCGCAATGACTTCGTGACTGCCGCCATGTATCTGCAGGTCACAGGCAAGCAAAAGCCTGCAACAGAGACGCTAGCTCGGGACCTGAAAGAGTTGATGAACCGCTACTTCAGCATGCCCATCGCGATGATCAGCGACTCTCCGGAGGGTACGGCGGAGGGTGGACTCCCGCTCGATCGCGAGCGGGCGGGATCGCTCAATATAGAAGGCAAGAAAGTCGATGTGCTGCTGGTTCGCGTCTCTGATCCGCAATCCGGTCGCATCTGGCTGATTTCGTCAGATACTCTGGCTAAGGTTCCCGAGCTGTTCGACTCGATGGAAGCTACCTGGATTGATCGGGTCTTGCCGGAACCGCTCCTGAAACACAATGTATTTTCGATCTCGATGGCGCAATGGATGGTGTGGTTTGCATCGATTGCCGTCCCTCTCTTGTTACTTTGGATCGTTTCTGGTGTAACTGTCGGCATCTTAGAGCGGACGGTCGAAAACGTGCCGCGTCGCATATTGATCGAGTCCTGGTACAAGGCGCTGCGCTGGCCGCTCGTTTTTATTCTGACCCTTATTGTTCACATCCCGGTCGCATACTCGCTGGGACTCCCGTTGATCTCCCGCATAATCTTCGGTCGCTCTGCGCTCGTTCTGCTAATCATCGGAGTGACCTGGCTCCTTCGTCGGATAATAACTGTGTCATTCGAGCGTGCACTTAGCGCAGTGCAGCATGGAGGTAACACGGGCACGCAGTCCCTCGTACTGCTAGCCGAACGCTTGCTGCGCGTCGCGATTACTTTGGTGGCGATCTTTTCGGTCCTCAGTGTCGTCGGCGTGGAAACAAAAACTGCGTTGGCCGGCGTCGGCATCGGGGGCGTGGCCATCGCCTTTGGTGCGCAAAAGACAGTCGAGAATCTTCTCGGTGGCATTTTCCTGCTGACTGACAAAGTCCTTGCCGTGGGAGACACGTGCCGCATCGGCGACCGGGTGGGTACAGTGGAAGACATCACCTTGCGTTCCATACGACTTCGCACCCCTGAACAAACGCTGTTGTCGATACCGGCAGGGGCACTCTCCCAGTCGAATGTCGAGAACTTTGCCACTCGCAGCAAGATCCTGGTGCACACTACCCTCGAATTACGTCACGGGACAACGACGGAACAACTTAGATCCATTCTCGATATGGTTCGCAGATTGTTTGCTGAAAACCCCGGGCTCGAAACCGATACAGCCCGCGTTCGGCTGACCTCATACGGAGCCAACTCCATCCAGATCGAACTCTTCGCCTACGTCCGAACTCGTGATGACCGTGAATTCGTGGCAGTGCGCGAAGACTTGTTGCTGCACATTGGGGAGATCATTGAAGCCTCGGGTAGCGGCTTTGCCATGCCGGCCCAACTCCTCTACATCCACCCGGAGGGAGCGACCCACGAGGAACGAAAATCAGGGCCGGAGAATCAAGGGCACGAATGGGAAGGTCATGAAGAATCGCGAGCCTCGGGCAGAACCGGCGAAGTTCCACGAACTCAACCTCCTTCACCCTCAGTTGAAGACCAAGTTCTTCCCAAACGGGCAGCTAGGGCCTTGAGTTGAGCGCTTCCCTAGCAAGAGTGGTCTGAGAACCGGTTGCGTACTATGCCCAGGAAATGCTCAGTGAATTGTGCGGCGTAAGCAGGTTCGGCACGGCCCTCCACAGGAGACCTAAAAGAGATCGACAGTGCTCTGTCTGAGTTCAAGGTGCACGGCGGTCGTATGAACGCAGAACAAATGAAGGTTGTTGAAGCGTAGGAGGTCACATGGGCTCCCCGCCGACAATGAAAAAGCTCTCGGTGATCGAAGGTGGCCCGCTGGATCGGCTTCAGCGTCGCCTTGGACTCATGAAGCTTGAGGCGCCGCTGATCGTGAGGCGAGCCTTGGTTTTCTCCCTGGTTGCTTGGCTGCCTCTGCTTATCCTTTCGGCTTTGCAGGGAACACTCCTCACGAACGTAAAGATTCCTTTCCTCTATGACCCTTCTGCCCACATCCGTTTCTTGCTATCGGTTCCACTCCTGATCGTGGCGGAGGTTGTCATCGGCCCACGGATCGTCGCGGCCACCGGCCATTTCATCACTTCAGGCCTCATTTCCGAGGACCGCTACCGGGATTTCGATACTGCAATCGTCGATGCGATCCGACTTCGAGATTCCACTCTTGCCGAAGCGATCATTCTCGCGATTACTTACTTTGGCGCGTTTGTGTCGATTCGGTTCGTTTCCGCGACTGTCTCAAACTGGCACTCACTGGTTACGGGGTCGGGTCACCCGTTTACGCTAGCAGGCTATTGGTATGCGCTCGTCGCCCTTCCGATCTTCCAATTCCTGGTTTACCGGTGGCTGTGGAGAACGTTTATCTGGTGTCGGTTTCTGTGGCGTGTTTCGAAGCTCGACTTGGAGCTGGTTCCGACCCATCCGGATCAAGCGGGAGGACTCGGCTTTTTGGGTGAGACGCACCGTCTGTATGGCATCTTCATCTTCGCGTATGCTGCTACGGTCTCGGCCGTGGCCTGCCGGGAAGTTCTGTTCGATAAAGTGCCCGTCCAGACCTTCAAAATTCCCATTGCCGCCCTGATAATCCTAATGCTGCTCCTCTTCCTGGGACCGCTGTTCATGTTCGCGCCGATCCTGCTGCGGACCCGCCGAAAGGGCCTGCATGAGTACAGTACGCTCGCCTGTAAGCTGGGACGCCTTTATGATCGAAAATGGGTGAAGGGAAATCCTCTCGGCGAATCGTTGCTTTCCACTCCCGACAATACCTCGCTTGCCAACTATAGCCATGATTACGAACTGGTTGACCGTATGAGAGTTTTTCCCTTTGAACCCAGGACAGCCCTTGCACTGGCGCTTGCCGGTCTGATCCCCATGGTGCCACTGCTCGCCACTGCCATGCCGATGGAGGAAATATTCAAACTGCTTTTGAAGGCGCTTGGTTGATGTCCTGCCCAAGTAGTTGACGTAAACAGGCCTGTTAACGTCAACAATCCCTACCTTCCTCCTTTGGGGAACAGAAATGCTATTGATAGCCGCATCCGCCCACGGAGAACCACCGGACGGGTGCGCAGCATTTCCATAAAACTGTGCAGCGACATTGACCAGTTGGAGTCCCAAACGGAAGACACGGCCGAGGCCCCCGCCTACGGGCACCGTCCAGACATTTCCCGTGGAAGCTTTCCAGTTCGCCGTTATGACGGGTGCAAATGACAGATACCAGCCCTCTTTCAGGTTGTAGTTCACGAAGTATTGCAAGGTCATCTGGTTCACGTCGCTGCGGTCTGACGGGCCTGCCACAGACCAGGCGTTATTGACCAGAGCTCCGACGGTCCATTTCCCGGGCTGGACCAATGCAACAAGCGAGGGACCGATGCTGAGCTTTCCTTGTCCCAAGAACTCGCTGGTGGCTGTCGGCAAAACCAATACGGGTCCCGCAGCCCAAATCAGTTTGTGCGGTTTGGCCGGGGAGAGGAAGAACGTGGGCGTCATGTCTCCAAAGCCAAACACGCCAGCGCTTTTCTGCACGGCTTGGGCTGCTAAGTATGCAGGTGTATTTCTTCGATGCCGAATACTTCCAAGTTTGCTGTTCCCGGAGCAGGTTGCCAGATCACCGGCGCGATCCAGCGAATGATCAGGTTCCAGTTCTCGCTTGCCTGAATCGGAATGACAGGCTGGATGTTCAGCACATTTTGAGTGCGATCGAAGGGGCCAATGCCAAAGTTGCTGTTGCTCTGAATTGGAACACTAATCAGGCTGGCTACGGGGTTCTGCACTGCCTTCTGCAAATCTTCTCCTCCGCTGACACTTGGTGTCTCCTGCGTGGCAGGCCTTTGTTGGGCCGGGGAAGGAACGGCACCACAGAGGAGCGCACGAAGCACGACGATTGGTGTAGGTTGTCATCGTCTACATGACCACCTACGAAAGGAGCACCCTCGATGAACAGTGAAAGTATATTGGGCTGGATGTTCATCAAGCAACGATCTCAAAAGGGGCGCCCTCTTATAATGCGGTTACGTCAACTATCCCCATCCAGCGTGTTATAAAACCGCTTTTCGTCCAATGCGGATTTCGGTTTGTCCGTGACGACGCTCAATCCCGAGAGGCGGTCGCGAACGGGGGTCACTTCCAGGTGTGGCTGACTATCCATCCAAGTGGAGAATTTGACTTTCCGAAAGATCTGTTTTCATTCCCTATCTGGATGGTTCGGGCCGCGCCGCTTTTCTGCGCAAAAGATATACTCACGACACTGCGGTTCCTGTTCCGGGAAGATCCGCTATGAACAACTTGCTTCACAAATGGTTGGAGGGCCTGCGCACAGCCTATCCCAGCGCATCCAGTTCCTACTGGCGCACCATGCCGTTGGGGCGGATGAAGAAACTCCTGGCCTCTGTCTTTTTCACCGTATCCTCGTTTGGCTTCGTTCTCGATCTACTGTTGCTCCACCATCCCCACCTGGGTCGAGGCCTCGTCTGGCCCCTCTTACTGGGCGCACTGGCAGCAGGCACCGTGGCCGCTAGAATAAAAAGGACTCATCTCTACCCTCTCGTCCAGCTGATCTTGTTGGTTGTCGGCTGCCTAGCCTTTATCCTCCCCTATACCTCCGCACGCCTGCCCGTCCCGGAAGCCCTCAAGCAACGGGTCGCTTTTGACGCCATCGCCATCCTTCTCTGTACCCTATTGAGTTATCGCCTGTTGCAGTCATTTCTAAGCTTCGAGGGCCTGGCCAGTGTCCGCATGCAGACCGAACTCACTCTTGCCCGCGGGATTCAGGCTACCTTGGTTCCAACCGTTTCTTTCCAGAACTCTACGCTTGAGATATACGGCAAATCCATCCCCAGCACAGAAATGGGCGGCGACTTAATCGATGTCATCCAGAGCGACGGAAGCCTACTAGCCTATATTGCCGATATCTCCGGACACGGCCTGGCCGCGGGCCAGTTGATGGGAATGTTGAAGACCGCCATGCGGGTCTCCCTTCAATTCCGGCAACACCCCGTGGCCTTGCTCGAGAGCACGGATCGTGTGCTTCCTGCCGTCAAGGAATCCGATATGTACGCCACCTTGGCTCTGCTCAACTTCGACGGTTCGGCGGAGGCAGAGTACGCGTTGGCCGGGCACATACCTATCCTGCACTATCGCGATCGCAGCCGGGACACGGTCCGGCTCTCGATGGAGCAGTTCCCTTTGGGGCTGATCCCCGGCGGTTGCTTTACGAGCCAGCGCGTCACTTACTTATCACGCGATCTGTTCCTGATGCTGACGGACGGCATATCGGAAGTGTCCAATGAGAGGGACGAAGAATTTGGACTGGCGCGCCTGGAAGAACTGCTGACGCAATGCGAGGCACACCCCTTGCCGCAGATTTGGGAGCTGATCATGGAGGAAGTCCCTCAGCACGGCGTACAACAGGATGACCAGACATTACTTTTAGTTCGAGTTCGTCATTAGGCAGCTCGCTGATTGGCGAAAAATCCCCATTTCACTCATTTAGGGGTTCTGAGTGTAACGCGTTATTACATCAATAATCGCTACAGCCTTTTGGCTACATCACCGAGCTGACGGGACGGCCTCTGTCACAAGTGACAGTTTCCAATGAAACCCAGTACCTGCTGCAGTAGTGTTGCTTCTCCCCACTCGGAGGAAGGGTGGTGAGGTGTGAGTGGTAACAGTTTGTCCAAGATCGCAAAGAGCCGCAGTGGCATCATAAGACTGTTGTTTCTTACGATTCTCACCGAGATGTTCCTGTATTCCTGCTGGGCGCAGGATCTTGCGCCGCGTGCGTACGTGATCACCCCGTTGCATTCCAATGCGATCAACCTGACGTACTCCTTTTACCACGGTGGCCTGGATTTGAACGGGGTTCCCATTACAGGAGCCACTGGCACGTTCAGTGTGCCGGTTTTCAGCCTTTATCATTCCTTCAGCTTCTTTGGCCGCTCCGCCAACATCGCAGCGTGGCTGCCCTACGGCGTAGGAACATTTCAGGGTTCTGTGCTCGGGATGAACAAGCAGATCTACCGCTCCGGTCTGTCCGATTCCGGACTTCGCTTTTCTGTGAATCTGAGGGGTGGCCCCGCGATGCCCATCTCAGAGTTGGCGAAGTGGAAGCAGACGGTGGTGTTGGGCGCCAGCTTGAAAGTAACCGGCCCGACCGGCCAGTATGATCCCACGAAACTGATCAACTGGGGGATTAACCGCTGGACCTTCAAACCGGAGTTTGGCTATTCCCAGCGCTTTAGCGAAAAATGGATTCTCGATGGCTACGCTGGGGCTGTCTTCTTCACCAGGAATCAGGAATTCTATTCGATTCCTAGACCCCAGCCCCAAACGAAAAGCCCATATGGTTCATTCGAAGGTCACCTGAGTTACGACGCGAAGCATTACCGCGGCAAGCCGACCCTTTGGTTCTCGCTCGATGGCAATTTCTGGTTCGGGGGAACAACGAGTATGGGCGGCAAATCGAACCCGGCTAGCAGGCAGACGGCTTCTCGCTTGGGAGTTACAGCAGCCATTCCGGTGAGCGGCCACCAGGCGATCAAAGCGAGCTTTAGTAGGGGAAGCTATGTTCGCGTCGGTGGCAATTTCGATAGCTTGGCAGTCTCATGGCAGTACACCTGGTTGGGCAGGCCGAACTAGTTTGAGCCTTCGGCCAAGCGTGCCCTGCGCAAAACAGTCAACTATTGAAATATCGCCATAGCACGCAATATCAAAAGGCGCCCACTCTTGCGGTAAGGTGTGAGTCGATGGAACACCACACTTACCGAAAAGGAGCGCCTTTATGAGTCTAGAGAAGTATATCGGCATGGACGTTCATGCCGCCACC
>Ga0210410_10001661_pt1 | contig 20645 bp, 20 predicted proteins | sample IncBWC4MmetaG_FD_161058 | JGI IMG/M metagenome (GOLD analysis project Ga0210410, IMG submission 161058) | Forest soil microbial communities from Barre Woods Harvard Forest LTER site, Petersham, Massachusetts, United States - Inc-BW-C-4-M | ecosystem: Environmental > Terrestrial > Soil >... | reverse complement strand
GGGCCGATCGAACATGCTGGCTCTTGAAAACTTATGCCGCGAATTTCCGGACAACCGCTTTCTGGTGAGTGTGCTCAGCCGCGAGAACCAGCACGAACTATGCGTTTATGCCCGCAAGTTCAGCAATTTGATGCCGTGCGGTTGCTGGTGGTTCATGAACAATCCTTCGATTGTGGAGGAGATCACTCGCGAGCGCATCGAGATGTTGGGAACGAGCTTTATTCCATAACACTCCGATGCCCGCGTGCTCGAGCAAGTGATCTACAAATGGAACAACACGCGGAGGACGTTGGCGCGCATACTCCCCGATACCTATCGTCTCCTGTTGGAGGACGGTCGTGGAGTGACCCGCGATGACATTGAGGCGTGATATCACCCGTCTTTTTCGATCGAACGCCGAAGCTTGGACGGGTTTGCACTCGCCCGCTTCCGATGCGCCGACGCAAACCTAGCGCTTGTGGCAATATAGGGTGCGGAGGTCCTGGTGGTAGACTCTCCATTCACCGGAGCGCTTACAATTTCAATCAAGGAAGAGGAAAGCCTACTCGGCCAGTGTCGATTTAGGAGGTCACGATCATCTTGAAAGAGAGCAATGGCATGTTCAACGTTTCGCTCGCAATCTGCTTGGTAATGCCTCTTTTTCTGATTGCTGCATCCCCGGCTCAGAACCCAAGCTTCCATAACGCGCCGCTATCCTCCAAGCAACAGAAAAATCCTTACGAGGGCCAGCACCCCGCTTCCGCCAAGGCTGACTATGTTCTCCGCTGCGCGGCTTGTCACGGACAAAACGGGGAGGGTACCGGAAACATTCCCCCGTTGGCCACTGGCAAGGCCCAGGGCGCCAGCGACGGCGAGGTCTTCTGGTACATCACCAAGGGCGATGTGAACAACGGCATGCCGTCCTGGGAGAGTCTGTCGGAAGAGCAAAGGTGGCAGATCATCAACTACCTCCGTGTTCTTGGCAGCCTCAAACCGGGCTCTCCCCGCGTTCCACTTTCAGCCGACGAAGCTGTAGCGACGGCCACGAGCGCCCCTCCTCCCAAAGCCCCATTCACCGACTACCGTTTCGAGAAGCCTGGCTCGATTCGCAAGATCACGCTGAAAGATCTGCCCGATCCGCTCGCCACAGCGTCGTCCGGCAATGGTCCGCAACTCGTGCCGCGTCCCACGGAGGCCTGGCCGCAAGTTCCGCCGGGATTCAAAGTCGAGCTGTATGCGTCCGGGCTCGACGAGCCGCGCCTGATTCGCACGGCATTCAACGGCGATCTTTTCGTTGCCGAAAGCCACACTGGCAACATACTGGTCTTCCGCGGAATAACCCCCGACGGCAAGGCCGCGCAGACAGAGACTTTTGTCACCGGGCTCAACCGTCCCTTTGGCATCAACTTTTATCCTCCGGGGCCGGATCCGCAATGGATTTACGTTGGCAACACGGACTCGGTTGTTCGCTTTCCGTATAAGAACGGCGATTTAAAAGCTCGCGGGCCCGCGGAGCACATTGCCGATGTGCCCGGGGGCAACGGCCACTGGACGCGCGACATTCAGTTCTCGCCCGATGGCAAGAAAATGTTCGTCTCCGTGGGTTCGGCCTCCAATATCGACGACCCCGACACCACTCCGGGAGAAAAAAATCGCGCCGATGTTCTCGAGTTCAATCCGGATGGCTCGGCGATGCAAATCTACGCCTACGGCATCCGCAATTGCGTCGGGCTGGCCATCAATTCGAAGACCGGCGAATTGTGGTGCTCGGTGAACGAACGCGACGCGCTAGGTGACAATCTAGTTCCCGATTACATCACGCATGTCCAGGAGGGCGGCTTCTACGGCTGGCCATGGTGGTACATGGGCGGCCATCAGGACCCGCGCCACGAGGGCAAGCATCCCGAGCTGAAAGACAAGGTCATTACGCCGGATGTAATCCTAAATCCCCACAATGCGTCGCTGGAACTGACTTTCTATAACGGCAAACAATTCCCGGCGGAATACCAAGGCGACATCTTCGCTTCCGAACATGGCTCGTGGAATCGTTCGGTCCGCGTGGGCTATGAGGTTATTCGCGTGCCCCTGCATCAGACTGGTCACGCAACTGGCGAATACGAAGATTTCATGACCGGCTTCGTCGTGGACAATGGCCACGTTTGGGGACGCCCCGTGGGCATCACTGTCGCACAAGATGGCTCGCTGCTTGTCACCGATGACGGCTCGAAATGCATCTGGCGCATCAGCTACACGGGAAAGTGACCTCCACGCGGTCGCGCGCAACGGGCTAAGCGCAGCGAATCCATTGTAGGGGCGCAGCATGCTGCGCCCCAGCTCGCCACACCGCAAACATCAGTACCATACCAGGTCGCGCCAGTCAGTATCCCAGTTTCTTATCCACAACATTGAGCAACGCCTCGCCCTTCCGGAATCGTTCATACTGCTCAATGAAAAACTGCATGGCATTATCCAGCCAATCAGGCGTATGGTCGGCGCAATGCGGAGAAAGCAAAACATTCTCCAGCTTGTAAAACGGATGACCCGCAGGCAACGGCTCGTGATCGAAGACGTCGAGCGCCGCGCCTCTGATCCGTCCGTTCAAAAGCGCGCCAACCATCGCCTCCTCGTTGATCACTGGCCCGCGCCCGACATTGATCACCACCGCCGTCGGCCGCATCGCGGCAAACTCCGCGTCGCCAAGCATTCCGCGCGTCTCCGAAGTCAATGGCGCAGCCACAACCACATAGTCGCACCGCGAAATCATCGCAAGCCGGCGCTCCGGCGTATACGTCTGGGCAACCAGCGGGTCCGCAGTCTGCAAACGTGGAGCATGCCGCCTCACGGCGAGCACGGTCATTCCAAGCGCACGCACTCTCTCGGCGATGGCGCGCCCGATGTCCCCATAGCCAATAATTCCGACGGTGTGCCCGGAGACCCACGAAACGTTGAAGGCCTCCCACACTCCAGCCATTTGATTGCGAATCATGCGCCGAAAATCTTTTGCGAAATACAAAATCGCGCCAAGCGCAAACTCGCCCAAAGATGCGCTAAACACCCCAGCCCCATTGGTGAGTGGCACGGAACTTTCTTTCAACTCCGGGAAAAGTGTCCTCTCCAGTCCCACCGATCGAGAATGCACCCAAAGCAAGTTCGGACAAATTGCAAACACCTTCTTAAACAGTACAATTGGGCCCGACCAGTTGAGGAGCACGCTGGCGTCGACGGCTGTGCTTTCAAATGCTTCGGCCGAATCTCCGGCGATAATGCTCACGTCCGTGAGTTGCTTCCTCAGCATCGCAAGCTGCGCCTCAGCGGGTTCAGCCGGACCAACAAGGACAAGAATCGTGTCGTTTCTCATTGAAGTCCCACGAACAGCGCAAGAGATTACACCAAAATCGCACCAGGCTGTAGCCAACAACCGCAGTTTAGAAGAATCAAATCCGCTTGGGGTTTGACACCGCAAATGGAGCCCACCTAAACTACACCACTTCGCAAGAGTGATTTGCAGTTGACCGAACAATTGCAAAGTTCTACGGTTGTCTCGATCGAATCCCATATGGTTGGAAGGAACTGTGTGCCTGCAAAAGATTCTAAGTCACTGAGAAGCTATCGCTGGTATGGCCCGGATGATCTGCGTTCCTTCGGGCATCGGTCGCGAGCCGCTTCCATGGGTTGTACGCAAACGGATTACGCGGGCAAGCCGGTCATCGCGATTATCAACACCTGGGGCGACATCAATCCGTGCCACAGCCATCTTCGCGAGCGCGCGAACGACGTCAAAAAGGGAGTGTGGCAAGCCGGTGGTTTCCCCGTCGAAATGCCAGCGTTCACCCTCGGCGAAACCTTTCAAAAGCCCACCACCATGATGTATCGCAACCTGCTCGCGATGGAAACCGAGGAATTGTTGCGCTCCTACCCTGCCGATGGCTGCGTGCTGATGGGTGGTTGCGACAAAACGACTCCCGCGCTTTTGATGGGCGCCATCAGCATGAATCTCCCCGCGATCTATGTTCCAGCAGGTCCCATGCTGCGTGGCAATTGGCGCGGCCAAATCTTGGGCAGCGGCTCCGATGTCTCGAAATACTGGGCAGAGCGCCGCGCCGGCAACATCGATCTGCAAGCCTGGACGGAGATCGAAAACGGTATCGCGCGCTCCGCAGGAACCTGCATGACTATGGGCACGGCATCCACCATGACGAGCCTGACCGAGGTATTAGGCCTCACTCTTCCGGGCGCAACCTCGATCCCCGCGGTTGATGCCAATCACCCCAAGATGGCCAACCGTTCCGGCCGACGCATCGTGGAGATGGTCTGGGAAGACTTGAAGCCGCGAGACATCTTACGTGAAGCTTCCTTCAACAACGCGATTGCGGCAGTCTTTGCCCTCGGCGGCTCGACGAACGCAGTCATCCACCTGCTCGCGATGGCCGGAAGGGCGGGAATAAAGCTTGCGCTCGACCGCTTCGACCAGTTTTCGAAGAAGACGCCCATGCTGGCCAATATTCGTCCCAGCGGCAAATACCTGATGGAAGATTTCTATTACGCCGGCGGATTGCCGGCGTTGCTGCAAGCGCTAGCTCCTTATCTGGATTTAAGTTGCTCCACCATCACGGGAAAAATGCTCGGCGAAAATATTTCCGGCGCTGAAATTTACAATACCGACGTCATCCGCACGCTGGACAACCCCGTTCTCGCCTCAGGCGGCTTGGCCATTCTCTACGGAAATCTTGCCCCTGACGGAGCCGTCATCAAAGCTTCCGCCGCCGAACCAAGACTCCTGAAGCATACTGGTCGCGCCATCGTGTTCGACAGCTTCGACGAAATGAATGCCCGTATCGATGATCCGGCCCTCGATGTAGATGAGAACACCGTGCTCGTGCTTCGAAACGCCGGCCCCAAAGGCGCCCCGGGAATGCCCGAGTGGGGAAATCTCCAGCTTCCGCAAAAGCTCTTAAAGGCCGGCGTCCGCGATATGGTGCGCATTTCCGACGCCCGAATGAGCGGCACCAGCTACGGCGCCTGCGTCCTCCACGTCTCCCCCGAGTCCTTTGTCGGTGGCCCGCTAGCGTTGCTGAAAGAAGGAGACATCATCGAACTCGACGTCCCCGCACGCCAATTGAACATGCGCGTGAACGAAGACGAGCTAGCATATCGCCGCGCGGCATGGCGACCCAAAGAAGGAATTTATCCGCGCGGCTACGGCAGGCTGTTCATGCAACACATCAAGCAGGCTCACGAAGGTTGCGACTTCGATTTCCTGGAAGGCACCGCCCCCATCCCCGAGCCCGAGATCCACTGAGCGCGGAAGCCACAACTTGCGGCGAGACGGGACAAAAAGAATCCTCGATTAATTTGGCGGAAGCTCATTCCGCTGCGGTAATCCGCGCTTTCCTACACCGACGGCAAGCATCAAAATTCCGGAAAGGCAAAGACTCCCGACCAAGTACAACAGCCCAGCCGTGAAAGACCGTGTCCGCGTAACCAGATAACCCATCATCAGCGGACCGACAAACCCTCCCAGATTTCCCAGCGAATTGATTAATCCAATGGATGCTGCTGCGGCCGACTCACCCAAAAAAGCCGTTGGAACCGCCCAAAAACATGGGTGGTACGCGAAATAGCAAGCTCCCACAAGAGTGAACAATGCTACCGCGAGCGTGATGTTCGAGCCAAAAATAACCGCTAGACATAAAATCAATCCGCAAAGAAATATCGGAACCGCCGCATGCCAGCGCCGCTCGCAAGTTCGGTCAGAATGCCACCCATTCAGCTGCTGCATCAAAAACCCTGCAAGGTATGGCAGCGCAGCAAACAAGGTCACCCGGATGTCGCTCTGCCCAGAAAGGCGCTTCAAAATGCTCGGCAGCCAAAACGAGATACCGTAACCTCCTGTCGTCGCACAGAAATAACTCAACGTCAGCAAAATGACGTTGCGGTGCGAGAATGCTTGCCAAATGGTGTAAGAGCGACCTTTCTTCTTCGCAAGTTTCTCTTGCTCCAACTGCCCGTTGATCCAATCGCGCTCATCCGGTCGGAGCCATTTCGCGACTCGCGGCCAATCCGTCAAATAAAAAATGGTAATCACGCCGAACACCACCGCGGGAATTCCTTCCAATATGAACAACCATCGCCAGCCTCTCAGGCCGAGCCAAGTAATGCCCAACAGCAACCCGGCTAGTGGTGACCCAATGACATAAGAGAGCGGGTTAGCCGCATAAAAGACAGCTATGGCTTTGCCCCGGTCCTGATATCGGAACCAGTGCGATACGTAGACAATGATGGCAGGGAAGAACCCTGCTTCAGCCGCCCCCACAAGAAAGCGCACTAAGTAAAATTCCCGCGCCGTGTGGATAAACGCCATCAGCGCAGTTATGATTCCCCAGGAAATCATGATGCGGGCAATCCAGCGGCGCGCGCTCCAGTGTTCGGCGATCAATGCGCCCGGAATTTCCAGTACCAGGTATCCGATGAAAAACATCCCGGCTCCAAGACCAACCACTTTGTCGTTGAAGCCCAGGTCGCCCGGCATTTGCAGCGCCGCGGCGCCCACATTCATGCGGTCTAGGAATGCGATGATATAGAGCAGAAAGAGAAAGGGAAGGAGTCGCCACGCGATTCGTTTTCGTGCGCGCTGTGCGACCGCGGGATCAGGCGGTGTGAGGGACATGTTCGATCGATTCGCGAACCAGCAAAGAGCGGCAAGGGTATCCTGCGCCATGTTCGTTTTTCGCGGCGCAAAATGTGCGCCGCGTAGTATACACAAAAAAGAGACCAAGTTTTTTTTCATCCACGGTCCGTTCTAGGAGTAAGGATGCGAGAGTACACAATTGCAGCTATCCCAGGGGATGGCATCGGCCCCGAAGTTGTCGATGCGGGTCTCGAAGTTTTCCGGACGCTCACAAAAAAGGTTGGGGGTTTTCAATTGAAGGTAGAAACCCTTCCCTGGGGCTCGCACTACTACAAAAAATACGGGGTGAGGATGCCGCAAAACGGCCTCGAAGTTCTGCGGCCGTTCAGCGCGATTTATTTTGGCGCAGTCGGCGCTCCCGATGTTCCCGACCACATAACACTCTGGGGTTTGCGACTGGCGATTTCGCCAGGGCTTCGACCGATACGTGAATCTTCGCCCCACGCGCATTCTGCGAGGCCTCACGACTGCAAGCCGGGCGCCGTCGATTGGGCCATCGTCTGGGCGCCTGCGTCGGTGCAAACCATAAGCCGTGCCCCGGCTACCGAAGCTGCCGCCGATCCTCATCACTTCGCCGTCAAACAGCTTTCGGATTATCCCCATGAGGGGTTCTTACTGGTCCACAGGGAGGCTGACGGTTCGCCGGAGTTGCATGAGACTAAAGTTGAGGTGTTTTTCGTGCAATCGGGCTCCGCTACGCTCGTTGTGGGAGGCACGCTGCTCAACGAGGAAACGGTTGCGCCCTACGAAAAGCGCAACGGCGCAATCCACGGCGGCGCCCGGCAGAAACTTTCGGCTGGAGTTGTCGTCCGTATTCCCGCCCGCGCGCCGCACCAACTCGTTCTAGATGGCGATCACGAGTTCACGTATCTCGTTGTCAAAGTACAAGGCTACTGCTTCTCGCAGTCGTCATCAATTGCCGTAGGAATGTGAAATCAGGCGTCAGCGCCTGGCCCAATCGCCACGACAAAATAGGTAGCCGGTGTCGCGCCGGGGTTCTTGATTCCATGCTCGTCATTGGATTGAACGAACCCCACTGATCCCGGCCCGAGTTGATGGCTCTTGCCGTTCACGGTTATTTCCACTATCCCTTCGCGAATCAGCCACATTTCGGAGTGCACGTGATGATGCGCCGGATGAGGTGCGCCTCCAGGCGACAGCGTTGTTTCATGCACTTCGAGCGATTCTCCTGTGGCGAGCTTGCCCTTCAGCACATCGCGAATCTGCGCGTTGTTCGGTATGCGAATCGGTAGCCTGTCGAAAGGATACATCGTCGAAGGCATTGAGGTGTCTTGCTCGCCGGAAGTCTCGAAAGGGAGCAATGCGGGCATCAGTATCGCAGGAAGTCTAGAGAACAGCTCGCGCCGCGTTGTAGACATAATTTCTCCTTTTGCGCCGCGAACCAGACTTCGCGCGCCTTTGCAGTGATTGTCAGAATTTCCGAAGCACGCCAATAGTAAACCAAGTCACGAGAATTTCGTTGACTGGAATTCGTTGACAGATGCGGAGCAGGTTTAGGTGCTTGCGCCATTGGATCCGCCGCGACTAGGGTGCTGCGAAGAAAACTGGCGAAGGACTCCGTAAGCTTTCGAGGGCAGTCAGTCTTGGCCATCGCCAGGGCCAAACTTCCTGTCAGTCGATGACCCGCGACGCGAAACTTTTGAAAGAAGTGAGATCTTCCTCTCAGGGCGTGCTCGGGAAGTATCGAATAGCCGAATCTGGATTCCACGAGGCGCTTGATCGCTTCCGTGTCATCCGCTTCCATGAGCACGTGCGGGGTGACACCGAGCTCCTCGAAAAACTTGTCGATGACTAGGCGCACATTGCTTCGCTTGGGATAGAGCAGAAGTGGGACTTCCGCGAGTTCCGCAGCTCGCATGGAACGGACATGTCCGCTGCCCACTTTGTTTGCTGAAGGGCGCACGATGAGTAGTTCTTCGTCAAAGAGCGGAATGAGGCGAAGGTTGACCTCGGAAACAGCAAGCGAGATGAGAGCTAAATCGAAGCGGCGATCGAGGAGGCCGGAAACCATTTCCTCGGTTACGCCGACGGTCACGCGGATTTCCGGATTGGGATAGCGCTTGCGTAGTTGTCGAAGTGGGCCGCCCAACTGGTAGATCAGGGTAGTAACGCCCGTTGCGAAATGGAAGGGGTGCACATCTTTGGCCAAATCGTTTTCAAAAAGCTGCTGGATGTGGCCCATCATCCTCACGACTTCTTTGGCGTGCTCAGCAAGACGCAGTGCCGCGGGAGTGGCGACCAACTTTTTTCCACGCCGCACAAAAAGCTCCGCGTGAAGTTCGTCGGCAAGATTGTGAAGCCGGAGGCTAACGGCGCCCGGAGACAGGTGAATCTCTTCCGCCGCACGGCTCATACTGGGCGAGTCCATGACCGCGAGAAACAGTTCGAGTTGGTGAATATCCATATACCGGCTCCGATTGGCACCCTTAGCCAACGCTGGCGGGCTCGCGCGGGAATCTCCAGCCTTGCATTTGTATACGCCAGCGAGCGCATCGCATTCTACGCTGCGGAGAAGCGGTTGCAGCAACATCCGCGCGGGCTGATCGTCATCCGGAAGATAAAGAAATTGGAATGCTGTTAGCCCAACATGGATTTCGCTGTCTGAAGCCGCCCCGATACCCGCTTCGCACTCCGGTATATGAGCGTGGTTCACGCTATTGATTGGCGCCGCTCGCCAGAATGCCCCCCGTCCATTGCCAACATTTTTCCGGGCACGAAACCCGCTGCGTCGGAGGCGCGAAGATCGCCGTCCGCATCAGAAAGTCGCGCCCATAGTCCGTTCCAGCAAAGCATCAGCGCAAAATGGCCCTCCGCAACGCTAACCCCTTTGTTTCCAGCAACCCGTGGATTGCGACCGTACGTTTTTTGCAAGTCTTGATTCTAAGTGAAGTAGTGGCGATTGGAGAGTGTACGGAAGCGGACAGACTATGCCACGCGTCGCCATCATGAAGTCAGGCCACTCGCCGGAGACAGTGATTCCTGTATAAGAGTGTTCTGCCCGTCGTTCTGGCGGAATACGACGTTAGACTTGGGGAAAGTGAATATTCAGCTTATAGCAAATGTAGAGGACTAAGATCGCGCCCAGGGTGGAGAGAATGAGGCCGGCGGGATGATAGCGGTCGTTTGTCGGGCGCGAAAACATGTGGGTAACGCCGCCGCCGAGGATCGAACCGATAATGCCGAGCACGATCGTCCAGAAGATCGCTATGTGCACGTGCATCGTGGATTTTGCGATAACGCCCGAGATTAGCCCAATAAGAATATACCAGAGTAAGTGAAACATACTTTTTCCTCCATCGTGTGACTTCCAAACGCCGTCGAGAATAAGCGATGGTCTGGCAATTAACCGGGAATTTCCGATATGGATCTCTATCTCGCGCAGAGTACGCTCCTCCTGCCCTGGACACAAGAACTTTCCCACCAGAGCAAGCCGGCCCGAGAGAGGCCAGCGGAGTGCCGACGGCTCATTCTTGTCGTCGCGAAACCCACTTGCTGCCGCATAGCCATCTTTTTCTGACACTGCTCCGATCCTCCTCCCTCGGCCCCAAATTTTGCAACTGCAAATCGGGAACCGCTCCCAGGTGCAAAAACGGCATCTGGGGCACCCCGCGCCCTTGTTTGTGCGGCGGGCAACAAGACTTCAGGACGGGCGTCTTTCGGTCGGGGAGCGCGAGGAGGGAATGAATCGGTGAGGCATGCGTCCGCTCGATCTAAGGGTGTGCCACCCGCTATGGATGGCGTCGGCTCTGTCGAGAGACACTCAAAGTTTGCGCGCCGCAAGGGCTCATTTTTTTATTTATCTACAAGAATTTTTTCTCTTTCCTTCCTTGCGGCCAGAGCTCGCTTCGTGAATCGTGCCGTGGAATCTTGTTCCACGAATCAGCTCGATGTTCATGAGGTGGAAGGTCCGTCTTATCTTATTTTGCAATAGCCGCCGGGCGCCGCTATTTGGTTTTTTAAGGGTGCGGGCTCTGCCATTTCACCGCTTTTCCGCAGCCCGGGGTAAGAAGCACAACCCTTCCTACCGGCGCCTGAACTCCATTCTAAGCGACGGCGCCCCTGGAGTTCTTGTGGGTGCCCGTGACCTTCCTATCCCGCTGGATGTACCGATATAGGCTCGTGCGACCAACCCCAAGAATATGCGCGGCCCTTACGCGGTTGCCCTGGCACATTTCCAATACGCGTCGAACGTGTAGTCTACGTAATGCATCAAGTGACATCGGCATCCACTCCTCTCTTTCTGTGAACCGCGTACTCCGGTTCTCCAGGAGCTCCGGTAAATCGGCGAGATCGATGAAATCGCCCGTCGCCGAAATGCACGCGCACGAAATCACATTCTCCAGTTCGCGCACATTCCCAGGCCAAGGATGTTGCAGGAGCACCTTCTGCGCGCGCCGCGTCAGCCCAGAAATGTTTTTCCCATAAGCGCGGTTGCATCGCTTCAGAAAAAACTGCATAAGCAAGGGAATGTCTTCGAGCCGCTGCGCCAGCGACGGAATCCGAATCTGGATGGAACTCAAGCGGTAAAACAGATCTTCGCGAAAACGCCCTGCCAGTACCTCTGCGTGCAAATTGCGGTTCGTCGCCGCGATGAGCCGTATGTTGATTTGCCGCACCTCCGGAGAACCGACTCGCTGAATCTCGCGGTTTTGGATCACGCGCAGTAGTTTTGCCTGCATGGCCGGCGACGTCTCGACGACTTCATCGAGAAAAACCGTCCCGCCGTTGGCATATTCGAACAATCCCGGCCGCGTCTCCGTTGCCCCCGTGAACGATCCGCGCTCGTGTCCAAAAAGCTGGCTCTCCAGCAAGGAATCCGTCATCGCCGAGCAGTTGCACACGGCCAACTTCTGCGGTCCGACCGGGCTGATCTTATGGATCGCTCTCGCTATCAGCTCTTTTCCCGTTCCTGTTGGTCCGACTAGCAGCACGTTTGTGTAATGGCGCGCAACCTTTCTCGCGAAGTCGAACACCTCCATCATCACCGGGCTTTTCCCAACGATTCCGTGAAACTCAAGATCCTTTAGCAATTGCTCCTCGAGCGCTCTTACGCGCCGCCGCTGATCGTAAAGCGCGGCGACATCGTCCAGTGTCTTTCTCAAATGCGCGCGGTCGACTGGCTTCGGCAGGAAATCCGACGCTCCTCGGCGAATTGCTTCGAGCGCAGATTCCAGCGTGTATTCTCTCGCCATCAGAATCACGTGCACGCCGGGATCACTGCGCAGCGCCCGGTCCAGGAACTCGTACCCATCCATCTCCGGCATACGCACAGCCACCAGCACGAGCCTGCACCGCCCGTATTTCACAAGTTTCAACACTTCCTCGGGATCATGTGTGGAGAACGGCTCGTATCCCATCTCAGTGATCGCCGCCGACAGAATGTCGAGCTGCACTGGATCATCATCAAGAATACAGGGCGTAAATATCTTTTTTGGAGCCACGATTTCGAACGACTCTGGCGAGGCGGATGTCATGATAGCTCCCCTATCGGCAACACTTATGCAATTTCCGAACCCTCAACAGGAATCTGCGCCTAGCTCGCATTTCCACCATCGCAACGGGGGCGAGGCCGCTCGCCCGTTTCACTTGCCCGAGGTTGGGTTCAGACATCGACGACTTAGCCAGCCTTGGTAGAATCCCGGGGTGGCAGTCCCCTTCCGCGCCCAACTGCCACCCGGGGCTCAGTCAGAGTTAACTCACATTAGAATTTCCTATGACGACCTCTTTTGCGTCTGTGCAATATTGAACAGCTGGTACCACGAGGCTCCTGTCGGATATTATCTCTTACGTTGCATGTGTGGGATATTACGGTATAACTCATTCAATATATAAATAATTCCAATAACAAATCCAGTGGCAACACACGCAACGCGCCGAGACCGTCTTTGGTAAGTCTTTGTCCCGGGGCGGTCCATCCATGGGGGTTGCCTCTGCATGGGTAGGCCCTTTGACCCTCTCCCTCAGTTTCCTTCCCAACATCCAACATCGATCCTCTTAGCTCTGCATCAACGACGCATAGTCAGATCATAGGCGAGAACGTTATCCAGGTCTCGGAAGCGGAAGGGGCGAGCGACTTTGCGTCTCTGACGGCGCGCGTGCGCCGCCGGTGCGGAAGTAGAGCCCGAGCCGCGCTGGAGCGGCATTTGCCGGAGGTTGTGTCGTTGCTTACGATCTGGAGCTTTGCAGGGAATACGGAAAGGTAAAAGCAAGCTTGGCGCCGGGCACAGTCGTTACGGCCGGCATTTCATTCCACTGCTCATACAAAACGGGAATCACTTCGATGGGATTCCGCGATGGAAGGTGGGCGGCGCCAAGGTCAATTCCTATGGAATGGCGAGCCATCGCGCGCCGGATTCATGACGTCCCTCAATGAAGCGATTCCGGCTTCGGGGGGTGTCCAGAAATTTAGCGAAGAAAATTCAAAACCGGCACCCTGGCAACACTGAACGCAAAGGTTGCGGCAACTCGTCAGGAATCAGTGGGGGACGTCCGCTCACCCGCGGGAGAAAGGCCGTCAATCCAGAGGTCTGGTGAAGTTTGTTCGTACCAGGACGCTTCCGCCTTGTTCGGGCAACGCGGGTAAGGGAGCAGATTTATTGGCGCGATCATCGCGGATCAGGATTTCGATTCGGGATTTCAATGTTTCTGTTTCAACAGGAGTCAAGGCGCACGCCGAGTCTTGCAGTGGGGCTATAGCTCGGCGAAACAAGGTGCGTTACGCCTCGACGATCGCGAGCACCTGCTGTCTGTAGTCTGTGTCGTTTTTTCACGCGATGGTCGCGTACGGATATGGATCCAGTTTGATTTGTGGCGACGAGTTTGCCAGGAGTCTGACGAGATACTGCGCGCGATATTGGTCGCGGTTGCCGTCATCGCAGAAACCCGGGGCATCGCCGGGATTGTCGTAATTGCCGGATTCAAAGCGCAAATAGTAGATCGGGGTGTCGCCCGCGACGAGGAAAATAGCCTTCACACCCGGCAGGCGTGCCGGAAACTGCGTGAGGACGTACAGGCCGACCGCAGGCCAAGACGTCTTCGGAGCCCTCATTGAAAGCCGCATTCGCTTCCGTCGCTTGCGGAATAGCCACCCATCCCAGCATCCACGACTGAGATGGTCAAGTGTTGCGTAAATCTGGCGAGGAGAAGCGCGGCGAATCCCGGCGTCCGGGTCTTGACCAACACGTTTCCGGCGGCAAGCCAATTCCAGTTGGCCTTTTCGATGCGCGAGATGCCAAGGAGCGTCGAGTCATCAGGCTGAGGCGGGCGAACGAGGAAGATCAAGGATTGGGCTGGAAACTCAGGGTAAAGCTTGCGAGCTTCTCCGGCCGGCACGGCGGCACCCAAGCTGATGAGGGCATCAAGTACGGAGAGCAGGGCGTCATGGCTCCGTCCTTGCGGGTTGCAGCGGAATTGTCCTAGGAACCCCCGCATGCAGCCGCCAAGACGAATAACGTGGAAACCCAAGATGAAGAGAGATTTCTCTCTGCGCAGATCGACCATTTCAGAGGAGTGAAAGGGGAATCGTCGGCTTCTGCGTTCGAAATGACGGGATCGGGGCGAGGGGTGATGAGCGTGAAGTAAGAGTCGAGCGGGCTGTGGGCAAAAGAGTGGGGAACGGGTAGCGATGGAAGTGTTTGTATTGTTGGCATCGAGAGAGGCAGAGGCGTGCCGTCCGAGACGAGGAAGCCCGCGATGACGCCCTCGGAGGCTTCCGTACGACTGTCATCGCGGGCCTTCCTCGCACTCTCACTATTCAGCTGGAGCGTACGGCTGGCACTCAGGGTCAGTCTGTTCAAAATTGCACACTTTTCAAAAACAACGGCGTGTGGATCGGGGGCTGTCCCTGACCGAGTCTTACCAAGTTCGGGGCAGGCTAGGATGGCCGTGGAGCCCCCAGGCTGACGTCTTCAAATACGCGGCCGTTATACGCCGGTGACCTTGGTTTGCGCACGCACGAGGAACGAACAAATAAGGACTGCCAGGGCGACAAAGAAATTTGCTGAGAGTTCCCGACGCATTCGGCGTGAAATCCTATCACGGCTATCTCGTGCCATTGTTTCTAGAAGAGGCGCCAGTTCGCGGTTACGGGAATGGAGCCGCTGGCGTCGGCATTGGCATTCGAGCCATCGCTCGCGTTGCTCTCTGTGAAGACGTAAACGGTCACCGAATAGGCGCCAGGAGGTGTTCCGTTGCCCGTGGGCGGCGGTGTTACGCCACAGCCGGCAATTACGACTCCAACGAATACCCCCATCCAGCAACTAGCATCCAACGGAAGCGCCACGCGCCGCTTCGCATTCGGCGGACCAGCCCGACAATCGTCAAGGCGAGAAGTCCCGCGATTGCTATTGGCAGCCAGATGCGCACTTTGGGGTAGAACCGTAAGGGAGGCAGAACTGAGTTTGCCGTGGTTGTCACGGACACGGTAACGCGCTCTGCAGGGCTGGAGTTGGCAACAGAATGATTCAATGGGTCAGCGTCAGCCGTTGTGATCGCACAACTGGCGTCCGGTGCTGCAAGAAAATTAGCTGAAGCCGGTTCCGGGTGTAAGACCCGGGTAAAACTGCTGGAGTTGCCGGTTGTCGCTCCTGCTTTCCCGCTGATAGAGGGAGGTGTCCCGAGTGTTGGTTTGGTCACGGCTGAGGGCCAATACACGCGGACATAATCCGCCATCAGAGGTTGCGGGTTTACCAGGCCGGTGGTTGAACCGCCGAGGGTACCGCCGACGCCCACAGTCATTAGGAGGAAGATTTGGGCATTAAATGGCCAGGGATCGCCAGAGGGAAGATCGTTGAGGGATTTAATGAGGAATGGCCTTGTCGGATCGTCGATATAGAACTGCATGACATTGGGCGACCATATCACGCCATAGGCGTGGAACTTGGTGTCTGCTAGTTGCCCGGGGGAAACGTATAAGACGCACCGGTTCTCACGCCCCCTGTAACAGCAGTTTGAATCGTGGATTTGTTGCCCCCGGGGCCAGGTCCGTTGAGCACCTGGGGGGACCAGTTCTCCGTGAGATCGGATTCGCCGCAATTCGGCCACGGAGTGCCGGTGGCGATGCTACTCCCAAGAGTCCAGAAGGCGGGCCAGAGGCCCGCGTTAGTAGTATTGGGAAGCCGGAGACTTGCCTCAATTCGGCCGTATTGAAAGTTCTTTGTCCCTTCTGTGCTCATGCGGGTCGAGATCCACTTGCCACCATTGTTGATGGGCTGAATAACGCGGCCAGCCAAGCACTCCGTATTTTGCCCCGCACGCTCTCAGCAGAAGGCAGAAGGCACCGAACCACGACGCACCATGCGGGTTTCCGCCCGCACCTACCACCGATCCTCTTTACGTCGCCTCCCACTCACCAATCAAAACCCATAGGGCACGCACCCTGCAGCGGGTTACTCCAGTAGTTACCGTATACCTCGTGATTCAACCGCAATCGGCTCGCCTGCAAGGCGTGCTAAGCGCGCAGCCCTCTTCACGGTGGCGGTGACCCTCCCGCACACGCGGCAGCCCGAACCAGCAGCAGCTCGCGCTCTCGAGCGTTACGTGTGAGCGCTGCCGCACGCTCAAACTCCGTCTGTGCCTCGCCGAAGCGACCGAGCTTGAAAAGAATGTCGCCGCGCACGCTGGGCAAGAGATGGTAGGAATTGAGGTACGGCTCCGGGGTGAGCCTGTCGATGAGCTCGAGACCCGCTGCCGGACCGAAGGCCATCGCAACCGCGACGGCGCGATTCAACTCCACGATGGGGGACGGTGCGAGTTGGGCAAGCGCCTCGTAGAGCGCCACGATACGCGCCCAGTCCGTTTCCTCCGGGATAACCGCACGGGCGTGACAAGCAGCGATCGCAGCCTGGAGTGCATACGAACCCTGCATACCGCCGAGCCTTTCGGCCCGATCAAGCGCGGCGAGGCCTCGACGGATTAGGAGTTGGTCCCAGTGCGCGCGGTTTTGGTCGAGCAGCAGGATTGGCGCTCCCGACGAGCTCACGCGCGCCCTCGAGCGTGACGACTGAATCTCCATCAGCGCGACGAGGCCGTGGACCTCCGGCTCCTTCGGAGCGAGCTCGGCCAAGATGCGACCGAGGCGGAGCGCATCCTCGCAGAGCGCAGGTCGCATCCAGTCGTCGCCTGCCGTGGCCGAGTAACCTTCGTTGAAGATGAGGTAGATGACCTCAAGCACCGAGGACAGACGAGCGGCGAGTTCGGCGCCACGGGGGACCTCAAAAGGGACCTTCGCTTCCGCAAGGGTTCGCTTGGCCCGAACGATTCTCTGGGCGACCGTCGCCTCGGGAACGAGAAACGCGCGTGCGATCTCGTCCGTTGTCAAACCTCCAAGCACGCGTAGCGTGAGCGCAACGCGCCCCTCGGTCGAGAGCACCGGGTGACAGGATATGAACACGAGGCGCAGGAGGTCATCGCCAACATTATCGTCAAGCGCGGCATTGAAATCCGGCATAGCCATGTCCTGCTGGGCCTGGAGCTCGCGACCAAGCTCTTGGTGCTTGCGCTCGAGCCGCTTGTTTCGGCGGAAATGATCTATAGCACGGTGCTTCGCGGTAGCCATGAGCCAGGCGCCCGGGTTGTCCGGGATGTCGGATTCCGGCCACTGCTCGAGCGCGGCGACGAGAGAGTCCTGCGCGAGTTCTTCGGCAAGACCGATATCCCGCACAATGCGCGTGAGACCCGCGATGATCCTGGCGGACTCGATTCTCCAAACCGCTTCGATAGCACGATGGGTATCCGTAGGCGTCACGACTACCCATCACATCATCTTCCATCCGCCCATGCAAGGCCGAGGGCGTACAACGAGCAGGATTTCTCGGTGCCCTGGACTTGCGTACTCTAGTGCGCCTCGAATAGTTGGCGAGGCTCGCACTCACCGTGGCCAGCTACATGGAGGAATTGCTTCGCCAATTTCGATGGCCTCTTCCTCTGATTTCGTCTGAAGAAGAGCGCGACCGCCGATCATTTCCCTGGCTTCGGTGAAGGGCCCCTCGGTCACGCTGAGCTTGACGTTGGACGGCCGAACGCGAGTACCGTTCGCATCCGGCAGGCAGCCCTCGACGGCAAGAAGGCAACCCGCCTTCATCCCTTTTCAATCAACGTGCCCATGTTGGCCATTTCTTCCAGTGACGGAGGAACGCCTCGCTCGACAGCCTTTTTAACGCTCGGAAATCGCGTGGTGATCTCTCCTGGTGAGCTCGGCGCTCAATTGCCGGTCCTCAGGAACAGGTGTGAACTCCCGCGTAACGTCGAACTTAGGGCCGCGAAATCGGCAGGTTCGAGCAGGTTCTTAAGCCGGCATCTACTCGACTGTTTCCTGATCCCGCCGTGCATAGCTCGAAAAGGGTCCCACAGCATTACCAGATTACCGGGCGAAATCCGCCGCCTCGGGCACGGGGCGAATTTCGACCTCGGTTTCCTGGTCAAACGGGGCGCGCTTGAGCCATTCAACGGCCTCCTCGATGGACTTCACCTGCCACGACCAGTAGCCGCCCACGAGTTCTTTGGTTTCGCTGAATGGGCCGTCGATCACTGTGCGCTGCTGTCCCGAAAACTTGACGCGCTTGCCCTTCGAGCTGGGATGCAGTCCGTCGGCTCCAAGAAACACACCGGCCTTCATCAATTCCTGGTTGAACTTGCCCATCTCGGTGAGGAGTTTCTGACTGGGCATGACGCCACCCTCAGAGTCCTTGCTGGCTTTCACCATCACCATAACTCGCATGGTAGATTCTCCTTTTGGTCTTGTTTGGGAACTGGGCGCCGGCCAGTGTCGACCGGCTAAACTCTAGCTCTACTTACGCGTCGAATGACGGGCAGAGAGATCGACAGGTACGGTATCTTTTTTTGGAAGCGTTTATTAAGGGTTCGCGAGCTATACGCCGCCATAGGTCGGTCTCGCTACTATGCCTAGCCCGCCACGAAGCAAAGCAGCGGCCAGATGGATGCCATGATGTGTAGTAATTGCTGCAAGAATCTTGAATCGTCGCAAAGATACGCCGACACCGCTTGCCAATCCGCCAGCAGGATGACCGAGCGCAACAGCCCTAACGACACCCATGCTGTCTTGCCGAGAAGCTTGCACCCTGGTGCAGCCGCCCCGACGAGTTTACAGAACAAGGTGGGAAGCATGAATGTGACGATGGCCACTCCCGCGAGTGGTTTGTAGTTCCGAGAGTACTGCTCCGTCATTTCCTCCTCCTGTGCCCCTTTTTTCTGGGCTCTACCTAGACGTCGTACGAGGGGCAACGAGATCGACAGGCTTAGCACGCTAATCTGGAGGAAATTTTTCGCACGTTAGCTGTCCCTTGACCTTTCCCGTATGGCGGTCGTGTAGGGGACGAATGGTCGGCCTAACTGGCCAAGGGTAACGCCCGCGCAGGCTTAACTCGTTCTCCGCGTTCTAGTTAGGAGCGCGTGCATAGATTCGAGAATTACCGGCAAAACTCCGTGTCGTCCAACGTTGCACGCGCACCGTCGGCCAACGCCACCGTCAGCGCTCGATGTACGCGATTGACAACCCTCGCACAACGGCCGCGCCTTCCGGTTCCGAGGCAGCCGGATACGGCGCCGTCGATACATCCGTGCGCCTCCAGCTTCGCGTTCACAAACGCCTCCACCACCGCGGCCCTGTTGATCTACACCCGAAAGTTGCACTATTACTTATGTTGCTTCTGGAAGTCGATCCAAACGGCCTTATCCGCAATCGGCGGGGCCAAGGGCGAAGCTCCCGGGCTCGAAGAGTACATGAACGACCGGCCTTATGCAGCTGGGTAGTGGTCTCAATTGAAATGACACTTACCCGTCCTTCTCTAAGCGTTGCTATCGCTCGCACTTTTGGTCTATGCTGCGGCTTCGGCGTGATCGTCGGCGTAGTTTCCTGGCTGCCTGTCGCGTTTGACTAGAACGCGAAAGGCCGGAGAAACGCGGAAGCTGAACTCACGCCTACTCCGTCCGACTTGGTCTACGTAGTATCTGTATCCGAGCGTCGGATTGGCACCTACTCCACAACCAACGCGGCTCGAAAGGCATCGGCGAAAGACGCAACAAATGATATTTTGTGGTCTGTCACGTGTGGCTCCTCGATCTACGGCCACCTGCCGGGATGCCGCAAAGAGTCCCAGAGATTTTGAAGGTGAGCCGCATTTCTCCGTCGGGCGTTTGCCGCTTTCTTTTAGCTTGCGAGCACTGAAAATGTTTAGTTATACACCAAAGTGGAAGAGTTACCGTTTTCGCCGCAAGCGCAAGCTCCACTCTGCAAGAGGATATGCGGTGCTGTTTGGCATGCTGTTCGCCGCGAGCACCTCGAGAGGTTTCTTATCCTCCACTGGGCACGCACAACAGGCTGATCCAGCGAAGCCTGTTGTAGTGCAGCCGGGTGCGCCGGGCAAGCCGAGCAGGATGCTGCCGTCGTCGACGAGGGCCACGCCGCCGCCGCGGTCGCAAGCGGATGTGGAGTTCATGCAGGGCATGATCATGCATCATTCGCAAGCGGTGGAGATGACAGGGCTGATTCCGTCGCATACTGAGAACAAGGATCTGCGGTCGCTAGGACCGCGAATCGGGAGCTCGCAGTCGGACGAAATTAGGTTTATGCAGCGCTGGCTGGCGGCTCGGGGAGAATCAATTTCAATAGCGAAGTCGGGGATGCCGGGCATGGATATGGCGCACGAACCGATGGCTCTTATGCCCGGCATGCTCACGCCGGATCAGATGGAGGCACTGCGGAACGCGAAGGGCGCCGAGTTCGACCTCTTATTTTTGACAGGGATGATTCAACACCACAATGGCGCTCTGACAATGGTGAAGGATTTGTTCGACACCGCGGGTGCGGGGCAGGAAGCCGATCTGTTCAACTTCGCGACGGATGCAGACAATACCCAACGGGCCGAGATCAAGATTATGCAGACTATGTTGGAGAAAAAATCGTCAGAGGAGAAACGATGAGCCGAATGCCCAGTGTTGC
>Ga0210410_10001660_pt1 | contig 20652 bp, 22 predicted proteins | sample IncBWC4MmetaG_FD_161058 | JGI IMG/M metagenome (GOLD analysis project Ga0210410, IMG submission 161058) | Forest soil microbial communities from Barre Woods Harvard Forest LTER site, Petersham, Massachusetts, United States - Inc-BW-C-4-M | ecosystem: Environmental > Terrestrial > Soil >... | reverse complement strand
CCGCTGGGAAAAAGAACGCTGGCCGGTGCTGGCGAGCGCGGGAAAAGTGGCGTGGGTCCTGGGATTGCCGGTTGCAGACGAGTTTGCAGTGGCTGAAGGGAGCCGTGCAGCGGTGGTGATTACAGAGGAATCCTCATCGTGAGCCGTGCAAAGGCTGCCTCGTACTCCGCGGCGCGAATTGCCAGCCGCGTGAAAACGCTGGGGCACGCGATTTCGCAGGCCTACCACGGCCGGCGGCTGGATATTGTGGTGACGATGGACCGTTCGTTTATGTTCGCGGCCGACCTGGTGCGGGCCATTGATGGACCGGTGGCGGTTCATTTTGTGCGCGAAGATGTGCGCGACGTGGAAACGGACGGGCGCATGCGGCGTGAAGTTTTTTTCGGGAATCGCGAGACGACGAGCGGGGGCGAAGGGCCCTCGGAATTCAAGGGGCGCGACATTTTGCTGGTGGATGTGGTGCTGGATAGCGGCGTGACTCAGGAATTTTTGTTGCGACGAATCGGGGAAAGCAGGCCGCGCTCGCTGCGCCTTGCGGTGCTGCTGGACAAGGCTTCGAAGCGGCGCGTGGCGCTGGAGCCTGATTACTTTGGCTTCCAAACTGCATCTAATCAGATGTGGTCTGGGTACGGGCTGGCCGGATCGAACGGCCTGGGGCGTAATGGAAAAGCATTAGTCAGTGGCGAGAAGACGGGCGGCGGGTCCAAGCAAAAAAAGAGACGCAAGCGGTGAGACCGCCAGCGAAATTTTGCGGACTTTAATACGGGTTTGATTGTGAGGGTAATGTGAATTCCACGGCAAAAACAATTCTATTCTGGATATCGATCGTTTTCCTGGGCGTGATGCTCTGGAAACTGGTGTCGGCGAACGGGCAGGCCGCGCGTGAGGACACGCCAAGCTACAGCGAGTTCATCGCCAAGGTCGACGAGGGCGACGTGAAAGAAGTGACGATGTACCTCTCGCCGAACAGTTACGAGTTGCAGGGTGAGTATGTGCGCCCCGCGAACCACAAATTCCGCATGACGGTGCCCAAGGAAAACGCGCCGGAGATTACCAAGAACCTGCGGGACAAGGCGGTTCAACTGAGCGTGAAGGAAGTGCGCAGCGGCGATTGGGTTTTGATTCTTCTGAATGCCCTGCCCTTGCTGCTGCTGGCGGGATTTGTTTTTTTCCTGATGCGGCAGATGCAGGCGGGCGGCAACAAGGCACTGAGTTTCGGCAAGTCTCGGGCGCGGCTGCTTTCCGCGCAGCAGAAGAAGGCGACGTTCAAGGATGTTGCGGGCAGCGATGAGGCGAAGGAAGAGCTGCAGGAGATTATCGAGTTCCTGAAGGATCCGCAGAAATTCCAGAAGTTGGGCGGGCGCATTCCGAAGGGTGTGCTGCTTGTCGGGCCTCCGGGCACGGGCAAGACTTTGCTGGCGCGGGCAATTGCGGGCGAAGCGAATGTGCCGTTCTTCTCGATTTCCGGTTCGGACTTCGTAGAGATGTTTGTCGGCGTCGGCGCGAGCCGCGTGCGCGACCTGTTCGAGCAGGGAAAGAAGAACGCCCCCTGCATCATTTTCATTGATGAAATTGACGCGGTGGGTCGCCATCGCGGAGCTGGATTGGGCGGCGGGCACGACGAGCGCGAGCAGACGCTGAATGCGCTGCTGGTGGAGATGGATGGGTTTGAATCGAACGAAGGCGTGATCCTGATCGCGGCGACGAACCGTCCCGACGTTCTCGATCCGGCGTTGCTCCGCCCCGGGCGTTTCGACCGCCGCGTGGTGGTGGCGCGACCCGACGTGAAGGGCCGCGAAGAGATTCTTCGCGTGCACACGCGCAAGGTTCCTCTTTCGGACGACGTGGATCTTTCGATCATCGCACGCGGCACGCCGGGCTTTTCCGGCGCGGACCTGGCGAACCTGGTGAACGAAGCGGCGCTGTGGGCCGCGCGTCAGAATCGAAAGTTCGTATTGATGGACGATTTTGAAATGTCGAAGGACAAGGTGCTGATGGGCGTGGAGCGCAAATCCATGATCCTGTCGGACGAAGAGAAGCGGAACACCGCGTATCACGAGGCGGGACACGCGCTGGTGGCGGCAATGACGCCGGGCGCCGATCCGGTTCACAAAGTGACGATTATTCCGCGCGGCATGGCGTTGGGATTGACGATGCAATTGCCGGAAGCGGACAAGCACACGTACACCAAGGAATTCCTGGAAGGCATGCTGGCCGTGCTGATGGGCGGACGTTCGGCGGAGGAGATTTTCCTCGGCCACATTACGACGGGCGCGGGCAACGACATCGAACGCGCTACGGACATCGCTCGCAACATGGTCTGCGAATGGGGCATGAGCGACCTGGGGCCGCTGGCGTTCGGCAAGAAGGAAGAGGCCATCTTCCTGGGGCGCGAGATTGCGCAGCACCGCGACTTCAGCGAAGACACCGCGCTGCAGATTGACCGCGAAGTGAAGCGGATTGTGAGCGACGGTTACGAAAAGGCGAAGAATCTCCTCTCCTCGAACCGGGAGTTGCTGGACCGGATTGCGCAGGCTTTGCTGGTGCGTGAAGTGCTCGACGCGAACGAGGTGAAACTGCTGATGGAAGGCAAGCCGCTGCCGGATAAGCCGCGGACGCCTCCCACGCCTCCTCCGACAGCGGCTGCGCCGGCAACGGATCCGAAGGTGGTCCGGCCGGAGATGCGGCCGGCACCGGGCTTCACGCGCGGGGATTCCCCGGCGAAAGCGTAAGGTAGTTTTAAGTTATAAGTTTTACGTTCTAAGTTTTCGGAGAAGGATTTACAGCATGGGGCACGAGCGATCGTGCCCCTACTTTTTTGCGTGCGGAGGCGTACAATACAGCCATGGGACGCAAAGACGGCGAAAACCTGAATATTATTTGCCCGTGCTGCCAGGCGAAGCTGGTGGTGGATCCGATTTTTGGCGCGGTGCTTTCGCACGAGGCGCACGTGAAGCCGGGGCCGGATGTGGACCTGACCAAGGCGGCCAGCATCCTGGAAGAGCAGAAGAAGAATCGCGAGGACAAGTTTGCGGACTCGTGGTATCAGGAAACCAATAAGGAAGACATTCTCGCCAAGAAGTTCGAAGAGGCCATGAAGAAGGCCAAGGATGCGCCCGCGGGGAAGCCGATCCGCGATTTCGATCTGGATTAAGGGACAGCCAACAAATCAGAGAGGCGCGAAGGGTTTGCCGGCGCTGGCGACTGAGCAGAAGATGTGCCGCCCCTACGGGGCTTGGGTCTTCGATGAATAGAATCCAAGTGCTCACGCACTGGGCTAATATGTTTCGCGCCTCCGGCGCTGAGTTGCTTTATCGCTTTGGCGCCCTCCCGCGTTAAACTTCCTGCGACGTGATTCGACGCAAGATTTTCCGATTGAGACTCCGCACTCGTGCGCTGGTGCTAGGCGAGCGCACGCTGGTGATGGGCGTGCTTAATGTGACGCCGGACAGTTTTTCGGATGGGGGGAAGTTTTTCAGGGCGGCGGATGCCGTGAAGGCAGGGTTGGCGATGGAGCGGGCGGGGGCGGACATTCTGGATATCGGGGCAGAGTCTACACGGCCGGGTTCCACGGGGATTTCGGGGGAGGAGGAGCTGGAGCGGCTGCTGCCTGTGTTGCAAGGCTTACGCAGGCGATTGAAGATTCCCATTTCGATTGATACGCAGAAATCGCGCGTGGCAGAGATGGCGATCGGCACCGGGGCGGAAATGCTGAACGACATTTCGGGGCTGAAGCATGATCCGAAGATTGCGGAGGTGGCGGCGCGAACCGGCGTACCGCTGATTCTGATGCACATGCGCGGGACGCCGCGGACAATGCAGAAGGGCCCCTGGGCGAAGGATGTGGTGAAAGATGTGAGCCGCGGGCTGCGCGAATCCATGGCCATTGCGCGGCGGGCGGGGGTGCGCAAATCGCAGATCATTCTTGATCCAGGAATCGGCTTCGGCAAAAGTTTTGAGCAGAATTACGAATTGCTGGCCAAGCTGCCTGGACTGGCGAGGCTGGGTTATCCTCTGATGGTCGGGACTTCCCGCAAGGGATTCCTTGGCGCGACGCTGGCGCGGAATGGCAAGCCTCTGGCGGCCGGCGAGCGAATCTGGGGAACCGCAGCAACCGTGGCGGCCAGCATTCTGCAGGGCGCGCACATCGTGCGGGTGCACGATGTGGAGGAAATGGTTCAGGTGGGGCGCGTGACGGACTGTTTGTTCCACAGCTTACAGAAAAATAAAGAAAAAACTTTCTTCAGGGGCTGAAGCCCCGGCCTCCTGAAGGAAAGCGCGTGTTCGCCGCACGTTCTTGCAAAGACGCGGGAGAAGAACATAAGCGGATAGTTCAACGAGTCCGATATAATCCACGCGTCACTTTTCGATCTACTAAGGAACGCATCCATGCGAAATCGCTTCTATCTCATCGCTTCATTACTTCCTTGCTTCTTTGCATCGCTTTCCGATTTGTCTGCGCAGATTCCCACTGTGAAGACGGACTCGCTGCATCCGGGACAGGCGGGGCAGGGCGCGGCGGGGTGTTCCGCGACGGAGACGTCATCATGCGCGCAGGCGGCGGCGAAGATTACGCCGATTGTGATGGGCGAATCGCCGCTGGAAGAAAATTTGCGGCGGCTGACGGACGAGATCGGCGGGCGGGTGACGGGTTCGCCGGAGATGGCGAAGGCGGTGGAGTGGGGCGTGGCGGGATTTCGCGCGGCGGGGGTGGACGTACACACCGAGAAATACATGATGCCGGTGGCTTGGAGCGAGGGCGAGACGCGGTTTGAGGTTATGGGGGCAGAGCGCTTTCCGGTTTCGCTTGTTTCGATCGGACTTTCGCCTGCTACCCCGGCTGGAGGTTTGGAGGGCGTCCTGGTGGATATCGGAGCCGGCGCGGAAGGTGAGTTCGTGCGCGCGGGAAGTTCGGTGAAGGGCGCGATCCTGATAGTGCATACGGAGGTCAGCTACACGTGGAAAGATCTTTTCAACGAGTATTGGAATCCGCCGGCGATTATTGATCGGGCGCTGAAGGCGGGGGCGCTGGCGATCCTGTGGACCGGGGAGCGCGAGCGGAAGCTGCTGTACCGGCACACGAATACCACAGACGGCAAACTGGAGCGCATTCCGCAAGCGGTGGTGGCGCGGGAAGACGGATTGCGGCTGGAGCGCGCGGCGCTTGCGAATCCCGGGAAGGTGCGCGTGCGGCTAACCATGCCGAACAAGATCGGCGGGCCGGTGGAGCAGCAAAACGTGGTGGGAGAAATTCGCGGGTACGAAAAGCCGGATGAAATTGTGGTGCTGGGGGCGCATCTGGATTCCTGGGAGCTCGGCACCGGAGCGCTGGACAACGGGTGCAACGCGGCGCTGGTGATTGAGGCGGCGCGGGCTATCAAGGCGAGCGGGCTGCTGCCGCGGCGGACGATCCGGTTCATTCTGTTCAGCGGCGAAGAGGAGGGACTGCTGGGTTCGTGGGAATACGTGAAGGCGCATCGCGCCGAGCTGGACAAATACCGGGGCGTGGTGATTTTCGATTCGGGGATTGGGCGCGTGACTGGCTATTCGCTGGGCGGGCGCCGGGACATTGAACCGGCGGTGCGAGAAATTTTGAAACCGTTCGCGGGGTGGGATGTGGATAGCCATACGTATGACGCGGACTGGGGCACGGACCACTTCGACTTTTTGCTGGAGGGCGTGCCGAACCTGGTGGCGAACCAGGAAGTGGCGAATTACCTGCAAAACTATCATGCAGCTTCGGATACGTTCGACAAGGTGGACATTCGCGAGTTGAAGCTGAACACGGTGCTGGCCGCGGTGACGGCGTGGGGGATCGCGGACCGCGCGGAACCGATTGGGCCGCGGTATTCGCGGGCGCAGATGGAATCGGTGTTGAAAGAGAGCGGGCTCGACCAGGAGATGAAAACCCTCGGCATGTGGGCGGATTGGGAGAGCGGGGCGCGGGGAAGAAAACCGTGACCGGAGGAGTTGGTTCGGTGGGTGACGGCGGAGTGAAGGCGGCGTAAAGCCGCCCCTACAAAAGAGACGGTGCACGAAAGGGAAATCGCGGTGCGCTTGCGGGCGTGGCAAGTGGTGTTCGAGCTATACTGAAGAGGTGAGCGGAAATCCACATAAAACCGTGGTTTTGGCGGGGGAACGGGCGCATGCGGCGTTCAAAATCCTGGCGCTGGACTACGGGCGGACGAAGATCGGGCTTGCCTTGGCGGACAGCGAAGCGCGGATTGCGCAGCCATTCGACACCATGGAACGCATCAACCGGAATGAGGATATGCGCAGGCTGCGGGAGTTGGCGCGGGATCTTGGTGTGCGGCAGATTGTGGTGGGACTTCCCTTGCGGCTGGACGGCACGGGCGGAGAGATGGCGGACGAGGCGACGCGATTTGCACAACGCGTACATAAACAGATTGGCATGCCGGTCGAGATGGTGGATGAGCGCCTGAGCAGTTGGGAAGCCGAGCGCATTCTGGAAGAAGAAATGGGGCGGCGGATTGTGCATGAAGAGACTCCGCACGGACGCAGGAAAACAGCGGGGGCGGCGGATGGAAAGTACACCGTGGATGCGGTGGCCGCGATGGTGATTTTACGGGAATATCTGGTACGCACGGCCCTGACGGAGGGGAGCCGCTAATTTGAAAATTCTCGCCGCCCTGATCCTGCTGGTTGTACTTGCTGCCGGTGCCGCTGCCGGCTACGTCTGGTATTCCATCGAGAAACCGTACGGCGCGATTCCGGCGGATGGCTTGTACGTGGACATCCCTCACGGGGTCTCGAGTCGGGCTGTCGCGCACATCCTGAAAAAAGCCGGGATGATCCGGAATTCGTTTGCGTTTGAATTTTATGCGCGACGCCATCCGAAGAGGACGCTGGAGGCGGGCGAATATTTGTTCGATCATCCGCTGGCGGGAAAGGAAGTTTTCTGGAAGCTGGCGAACGGCGAGGTTTACCAGCAGCCGTTCACGGTGCGCGAGGGGGAAACGATCTTTGACATTGCGCACGATCTGGAAGCCGCCAAGTACATGACGGCCGAGGATTTCCTGAAAGCGGCGCAGGATCCGAGCGAGATCAAGGATCTTTCCCCGGAGGCAAGGACGCTCGAGGGCTTTCTTTTTCCCGCGACCTATAATCTCCCGAAGCACGCGCCCGCGCAGGAGCTGACAGGGATGATGGTGAGGAAATTCCGGGAGGCGCTGGCGAACGTATTGCCGAGTGGGAGCGCAGGAAGCGAAGAAAGTGAAGGAAGCGATCCGCCGGCGCCGCCGATCGCGTCCGTGGTTACGCTGGCTTCGCTGGTGGAACGCGAAACGCCGAAACCGGACGAGCGGCCGCTTGTTGCGGGCGTCTTTACCAACCGGTTGGCGAAGAACATGCCGCTGCAGTGCGACCCGACGGTGATTTACGCGCTTCAGATGGACGACGAATACAATGGCACACTCAGGCTAAGGGATTTGAGGCTTAATTCGCCTTACAACACTTACATGAATCGCGGCTTGCCGCCGGGGCCAATCGGGAATCCCGGCGAAGTTGCGTTGCACGCGGCTTTGCATCCGGCGGAGACCGACTATCTTTATTTTGTGGCCAACACGCAGGGCGGGCACTTCTTCGCGTCAACACTGGCGGAACACAACAAGAATGTGGCCAAATATCACCGCTTGCTGAACGGCGAGCCCGCGGAACCTCCGGCGGTGGAAGCGCATCATACACATGCGGGCGGGCCGACGCGCAAAGGCAAACGATGACCGACGCGCTCAAGCACAAAAAGGAAATGATCCTGGACGCGGCGCGCGACCTGGGCGTACAGAACTGGACGGTCGCAGAGATTGACCAGTTGCGGCGCAAACTGCTGGCGGATCACGGCGAAGCGGGAAAGACCGGGAACGATTACATCGCCGATGTGCTGAAGAGTGCGGGCTGGAAAATCCAGCTGACCGACCGCGAGGAGGCGGAAGAGCAATTTGAGGAAGAGTTTGAAGACATTCTGCATTTCAAGACGCTGCAGGACGCGGAAGTGAGCTTGACGCGGCTGGACGAACTGCTGCGGCGATTTCGTCAGCATGGCGAACGGGCGGCGGTGGAGCGGGTGCTGGAGACTGCGCGCCTCGGGAAGCGCCGGGCGGAAATGATTTCGCGCAACCGCAAAGTGGAAGAGCAGAAACGCAAAGAGAAGAAGGAAATCGCGGAGTGGTTCCGCATCTGGCTGGAGGCGCCGGATACGTTTTTTGACTGGCTGGACGTGCGGAAGGCCTCGCCGGAGTTTCACGCCACCTTCGGCGAAATCGAGGAAGAGTAATTTTGCCGCCGGAACACAACCTGCCTGATTTGCCGCCGTATTCGCTCGACGTGCAGGCGATGGATCTCGGCTCCGATGTAAAAGCCGTGGGGCTGGAGCTGATCGAGACAGAGAGCCGCGAGCCGCTGCGGGGCGAGGTAGCCGCTTCGATCTGGGCCGCCGTATTTCCTGCGCTGGCAGGCGATGAGCCATGGGTGCTGGATTTCTTCAGCCATCTGGATCGCGTGCGGGAATATTGCGGGAATCATGAAGTGGAATTCCGGGAGGCGGCGAATCGTTGCCTGGTGATTCCTCAGCCGGCGGGCGAGAAATTGCGCGGACTGATTGCGCGATTTGCGGGAGAAACGTTCGGATTGCGCTGCGGCGCGGCAGCGCGAGAGGCGGACGTCACGGTGGAGAGCGAGCTTTCTCATCGCGGCCTGGACGCTTATCAGGATGCTTACACGCGATATACGTTTTGCGCGATCTGCGAACCCGATGATGGCTGGGTGACGCTGCTGAGCCAGACTTTGTGGCCGAGCGAAATCATTCGCCGCGCGCGCCCCGCGTTGCAGCCGTTTGACGTGCACATTGCGAGGCCCCAGTGAGGAAGCGGTTTGACGCTCCACTTGATGGTTGCTAAATTGCCTGGTTTGGATAGAAGGCGCGGAATTCACTGATGAAACATAGCTGGAAGCGCATGATTTTGCTGGCAGTGTCGGCGGCGGCTTGCGGCTGCGGGCACACCGTCACGAAATCCACGAAAGTGCCCGTGGCGGAGCGGCCCGTCGCGCGCGAGGCGACCGAGGAGGAGCTGCTCGATCGGTACAATGCGCTTGCCCGCGGCCTGAAGAGCATTGATGCCACGCTGGAGCTGAAGCCGACCGCGGGCACGAAATACAGCGGCGTGATTGACGAATACCACGAGGTGAAGGCGTTTTTGTTGGCATCGCGGCCGTACTACATTCGCATGATCGGCCAGGTGCCTGTCGTCGGGAAAACCGTGTTTGACATGGTGAGCGACGGGCAGACGTTTGAAGTGTCAATTCCGCCGAAGAATAAATTTCTGGTCGGGCCGGTCGCGCTGGAGCGGCAGAGCAGCAAGCCCATAGAGAATTTGCGCCCGCAACATCTGGTGGACGCCGTGCTGTGGCCGGAAGTGCGCAAGGAAGAAGTGGTACTGATTGAGGAGTATAACGACGAGAACGCGCGGTATTACGTGCTGACCGTGTTGCGCGGGGGATACAAGTCGGAAATTCTGCGGAAGATCTGGTTTGATCGCGCTGATCTGGATATGGTCCGGCTGCAAGCGTACGGGCCGAAGGGCGCGCTGCTTTCCGACGTTCGCTATGCGAACTGGCACCCGGTTTCCCCCGGGAGCGCGGCCGAATACCCGATGAACATTCGCATCGAACGCCCTCACGATGAGTACCAACTGGACCTGGCGATCAGCAAGATTGCTTTGAACGAGACGTTGGATGCGGACCGCTTCAAGCTGAAGGCCCCGGCGGGCGCTGAGCTCGTGCACGTGGGAGAAAATTCCGAGGAGAAGCGGCCGTGATGGGCCAGTTTGTATTCCGCAATCTGTTTCACCGGCCGGTGCGCACGTTGATTGGCGTGCTGGCGATTGCGGTCGAGGTAACGCTGGTCATTATCATCGTGGGGCTTACCTCGGGCATGCTGCAGGAGACGGCGAAGCGCATCGAAGGAATCGGCGCGGACATCATGGTGCAGGCGCCTTCGGCGCAAATTTTCATTGTGATGAGCGGCTCGCCGATGCCCGTCAAGATCGGTGAAAAAATTCACGAGCTTAAGTACGTGCAATATGTTAGCCCGGCGTTTCTGCAGTTCAACACTTCGGGGGGTGTCGAGACGATCTGGGGAATCGACCCGGTTTCCTTCCGCGACGTTTCGAACGGTTTCGTGTTCTATGAAGGGCACGACCTGCAGGGGCCGGACGATATGCTGGTGGACGACTGGCAGGCCAAAGCAAAGCACGTAAAGGTGGGCGACACGTATACGCTGCTGAACCACGCCTGGAAAGTTGTGGGCATCGTGGAGCACGGAAAGGCCGGGCGGATTTTCGTTCCGATTACCACACTGCAGGAACTCGTCGGTGGCCGCGACAAAGCGACCATTTTCCTAGTCAGGTGCACGCGCCCGGAGCACACTCCGGATGTCATCGGCGAAATCAAGGAACTTCTGCCCAACTATCCGGTGCGGCCGGTGAAGGAGTTCATGACGCTGATGACGTCGACGAACATTCCGGCGCTGCAGACGTTCATCAATTCGATGATCGCCTTGGCGGTTTCGATTGGATTGCTGGTGATTTTTCTTTCTATGTACACGACGGTGCTCGAGCGGACTCGCGACATCGGCGTGCTGAAATCCTTGGGCGCCAGCAAATTCCTGATTATTCGCGCGCTGCTGGCGGAAACCACTTTGCTTTGTTTGCTGGGGATCTTTGCGGGCATCGGCCTAAGCTATGTGGTGCGGGCCGGCTTCCTGAAATTGTTTCCGACACTTTCCATTTTGATTACCGCGGGCTGGATACTGCGGGCGGCGCTGATTGCGATTGTGGGCGCGCTGATTGGGGCCAGCTATCCGGCTTGGCAGGCGAGCCGCAAGGACGCAGTGGAAGCGCTCTCATACGACTAAGGAACCGGGGGAAACTAGGCAGAGATGGCAATCACAGTTACAATACGAACGAATTCCACAGGAATCACGGAGTCCGAGCTCAAGACCTTGGAGCCGATACTCAAAATCGAGAACGTCTGGAAGCTGTATCACGCGGGCAAAGTGGAAGTGCCGGCCCTGCGCGGCGTAAATTTGGAGGTTTTGCCCGGTGAGGCCGTGGCAGTGATGGGGCCTTCGGGTTGCGGGAAGTCTTCGTTGCTGTATGTGATCGGGGGACTGGCGAAAGCGTCGCGCGGGAAAGTGCTGGTGGACGGCAACGACCTGGTGGGCATGAGCGACGCGGAGCGCACCAAGCTTCGCCGCCACAAGATTGGATTTGTTTTCCAGCGCTTCAACCTGTTGCCGGCTTTGACGGCCAAGGGCAACATCGCGATCGCACAATACATTCACGGCGATGGTTTCGACCCGCACCGGTTTGAAGTCGTCACCAAAATGCTGGGACTGGATGGAAGGCTGGAACACCGGCCATCGGAAATGTCGGGGGGCGAGCAGCAGCGTGTGGCCATCGCGCGGGCGATTATCAACGAACCCAAGATTCTGCTGGCCGACGAACCCACCGGCAACCTGGACACGAAGAATTCCGAAATTGTGCTGGAAATGCTGCGGCGTTTGAATAAAGATCTGGGACAAACCATTGTCATGATCACGCACAATCCGGAAGCCACAACCTATTTCGACCGCGTGGTGCATATGCGCGACGGGGTGATCGTGGACGGAGTGCCGGCAGACTGAGCCATGGCGGGAATCGGTCAATTCCTATATCGGACGTTCTTCTGGTCCTACGAGCGCGGCTCGTGGCAGTACGACGTTGCGGTGATTCTGATTCTTGTCTTTGTGTTTTCACCGAAAAGCTGGTTTCACGACCAACCGCAGGTGGGCTTGCCGGCAAATTCGACGCAGGTGGAACTGCTTTCGAAATCGGGTGAGACGGAAGTTTACAAGGTGGATTCCCGGGTTCTGGCACCGCCTACGCGCACACCCGCGCTTCAGAACGATCTTCATAACGCGTTGCAAAATGCCGGCGCGGGACTGCAGGACGGCCGCTTCGCGATTGGCAAGATCGAGCCTGTGCGCGATGCCAGCGGCAACGTGATCGCCTACCAGGTGGAAATCAAGCACTAATTCGATGCCTCCATTGACTGCGTCGTGATGCGAGTCGGCGGCCCTTCCCTTGTGCTACGATTTGAGAGTACAAAGATTTGAACGGGACAGGGGACGCATTGAAAAAAACTGCCCTTTTTGCGTGCGCCGTGCTGCTTGGCTGGCCGGGAATTCCAGCTTCGGCGGGCGGCGGACAGAATTCCGGCAAGCTCACCCTGGATTACGTGATGACCATGATGGACCGGTCCGCAGAGGACTTCCGCAGCCTGACGGCGGCGCTGGACCACGTGAAGTACACGGCGGTGGTGAAGGATACTTCGACGGAATCGGGCGAGATTTATGTGCGCAAGGATTCCAAACTGCGCATCGATTTTATTACGCCGGATCCGCGCACGATCATCCGCAATGGGGACAATCTTTATATTTATACGCCGAAGATCAATCGCGTGGAAGAGTACAACATCGGCAAGAATCGCGCCCTGGCGGATCAGTACCTGGCACTGGGATTTGGGACGCGCGCCGAAAGCCTGAAGAAGAGTTACGACGTGAGCTTGTCTGGAGAAGACGAGCTCGACGGACACAAGATGGCGATAGTAGAACTGGTTCCACACTCGGATGAATTGCGCAAGCAGATCACGAAAATTGTGATGTGGGTGGACGAGGCTTCCTGGCTGCCAGTGCAGCAGAAATTCCTGGAAGCGGGTTCGGGCGACTACTTCCTGTCGCGGTACAAGAATGTGATGAAGAATTTGAAGATCGGCGACGGCAAATTCAAAGCCGATTGGCCGAAAGGCACGAAGGTCGAAAAACCGCACGAGTAGCGGACGAGTGGATTACGCCCGCGCTCCTTCCCTTTCGAGCAGCTTTTGTTTGCGTGGCAGACCCCAGCGATAGCCTGCGAGTTCCCCGTCGGTGCGAATTACGCGGTGGCATGGCACTACGATCGAGGTGGGATTCGTGGCGCAGGCACGGGCGACGGCGCGCACGGAATTGGGCTTGCCAAGTGCGCGGGCAACTTGCGTGTAGGTGCGGGTGGCACCGCGCGGAATTTTCTGCAGTTCCTGCCAGACGCGGCGCTGGAATGCGGTGGCCTGGACGTCGAGCGGGAGATCCTTGCTGGGGGCATGGCCTTCCACGCGGCTGAGAATTTCTTTCAGCCAGGTTTCGTTGGAAGCGGCGGAGCGGGCAATCTCCGCGCGCGGGTATTCTTTCTGTAGCGCGCTCACCAGAGTTCTCTCGTCATCGCCGAGATAGACGGCGGAGATTCCGCGCTCGGTCCCTGCAACGAGCACCTTGCCCAAAGAACTTGCTGCTACCGTGAATCCGATTTTCATGCCTGCTCCTCCCTTCCGGTACGAGGCCGGGGTCATTCCCAACTGCGCGTTCGTTTTTTCATAGAGGCGGCTCGGTGAGCCATAGCCGCAGGCGTAGAGCGCTTCGGATATATCCGCGCCTTCACGCAACATTTTTTTGAACTTTTCTAGCCGCGCGGCGTGTGCGAATTCGCGTGGGGACAGGCCGGTTACGCGGTGAAAGACCCGGCGGAGTTTGGCGGTTGAAACGCGCAATTGCGCGGCGATCGGGCCGAGGCGGATTGAGTCTTCTTCGCTGGCGCCGCCCAGTAGCTGCGCGGCTAGCTTCACGAGCGAGATTGCTTCGAGTTGTTCCTGGGGACGGCAGCGGCGGCACGGGCGGTACCCATTTTTTTCCGCTTCCCGCGTGGTGCGGAAGAACACCGCGTTTTGGCGGAGCGGCCTGCGTGCGGGGCAAGTGGGCCGGCAATAAATGTGCGTCGAGCGAACCGCGAAGAAGAATTTGCCGTCTGCGCGCGGGTCGCGTTGCAGGGTGGCTTGCCAGAATTGCGCCGCGGCCTGTGAGGAAATACCGCTGGTTTCCGTGATGGAAGACTGTTTGTTCATGCGCCGAGATTACAGAAGTTCATGATAGCAATCTATCCGGTTTCGGGCGTCAAAGTGGCCTCAAGCTTCGCCGGGAACGGGCACAACTTCTTCCGTCGGAGCGGCTGGCTTGTGCGGCGCGAAGATCACCAGCAATACGGCGGCGAGAATGGTGCCGCTGGCGACCAGGATCCGCAGGGTCAACGGCTCGCCGCCGAGAGACCAGCCGAGGAACAAGGCCACGACAGGATTCACGAAGGCGTAGGTGGCTACGCGCGACGCGGTACTGTGCTTGAGGATATAGATATAGGCCGAAAAGCCGAGCGCGGAACCGAAGGAAAAAAGATATAGCAACGCGAGCCAGGAGCGCAGGGTGACTTGTGCCGGATGAAACTGGTGCAACTCGCCCGTTGCTGCGGCGACGATCCACAAACCGACGCCGCCTGCCAGAGATTGCATGGCTACGCCGAGCAAGGGCGAATGGGGGACTGGGTGGTGGCGCGAATAAACGGAGCCGGCCGCCCATGCGAGCGAACCGAGGATGAGGGTGACAGCGCCGACAGGATTGACGCGTTCGGAACCGCCGAGGTGCGAGGGGCCGACGAGCAAAGCGATGCCTGCAAAGCCGAGGACGAAGCCGATGAGGACGCGCGGGCCCGGGCGGACGCCGCCGGGACGCAGCCAATCGATGATCACCATCCAGAGGGAGACAGTGGCCACGAGGAGCGAGGCGATGCCGGAGGGAACCCGCGTCTCGGCCCAGGAGAGCGCTCCGTTCCCGCAGAGAAGCAAGAGAAGGCCGGTGATGATTGTGGTGCGCCATTGCGCGGGGGTGGGCTTTTCTTTGCTCAAGTGGCGGAAGAGCGGATAAAAAACCAAACCGACGGCGATGTGGCGGATGCCGGCGAGAACAAAGGGAGGAATCGTCTCCACTCCGATTCGAATGAAGAAATAGGTGGAACCCCAGAGGATATAGACCGCGGCGAAAGCAATTAAAACCACGCTGCGAGGAGCGGTGGAAGCGTGCGGAATCGCGGGAGAAACTGCAGAGGCCGATGGAGTGGAATGGGAACTCATTCGCTGACCTATTCGACGCAACGATAGCGTGAAAAGGCATAGAGGGCAGCGACCATATTGGAACGTGGCGAGGGGAAGGGCGAAGAAGAAGGAAAGGTTGAGAACAATCTTAAAGGCGGTACTAGTCCTAAGTATTTCGATTTAGGACACTTCGGATGTTTTCCACAGGTTGACACTTTTCCTCAGAGGTGGCATTTTGGCAGCCCAACTTCTTCACGGGGTTCGTGTCCAACAGCTTGAGTAATGGAACTACGGCAGTAGTTTAGAGTCATCTCTCTGAGGGGTGAGATGAGTGCCATCAATCACGCGCTAGCTTGGGACAATTTTCGAGTACAACCAGACGTTAAGGCGCAGGCTAATGCTTCGCCTGCACCGTCGCTTCCGATGACGCCGGCCACTTCGCCGGTGCCTGCGCTGCGGGTGATGCCGCTGCTGCGTGGGCCGCAGCCGCGCCGGTTTGTCAGAGTGCCTACCCACGCCGTGGGGGTCCACCTGGAGCACCGGGAGTGCCCACGGGCGTCCCTGAGGCTGCCGTTGAAGCTCAGGAGTGTTGGCGGGGTGCTTGAGCACTATCCCGTAACGCTCGTGACCCGGGACATCAGCTCGTCGGGAGTGTTTTTCCTCTGCCCAAAGTCACTGGCGCTCGAGACCGAAATTGAGCTGGATATTGTATTGGTCAGCCGCCCATTGGGCTATGGGAACGTCGTGGTCTCCTCCAAAGCGCATGTGAGGCGCGTGGAGCCGGCGAACATGCCGGGATGGTTCGGGATCGCCGTGAGTTTTGATGACTTTGCGTTTGACCGGGACGACAATATTCCCGGACGCTTCTCTGCCGTTGACTAACAATTGCTCCTCCATTTAGTTCCCTGCTTGGGACCATAGCGCTTGTCGTGTTTCTGCTAATCTGGGGCGATGACTCTCTGGCCCGTGCTTCATGGTGTGCTGTTCGATTGGGACGGTACGCTGCTCGATTCCTACCATGCTGACTCTCAGGCTTATCTCGCGATGTTTCGCGCGATGGGTGTGAACTGGGGGCTGGCGGAGCTGGAGCGTCACTATTCCCCGGACTGGTATGCGGTCTACCGGGCGGCGAGAATTCCCGAAGAGCGCTGGGACGAGGCGAACCGGGTGTGGCGGGCGTTTTATGCGAAGCACCCATCAAAGCTGATGGCGGCGACGCGGAAGGTGCTGGCACAGCTTAGCAGGCGGCACAAACTCGGGCTGGTGAGCAGCGGGGATCGCGACCGGGTGAGCCGGCAACTGCGACAGTTTCGGTTGACACGCATATTTAGGACTCGCGTTTTGGGAGGAGACACGCAGGAGAAGAAGCCGCATCCGGCTCCGTTGTTGAAAGCGATTCATGAGATGAAGGCGGAGGCGCGGAACTGCGCTTACGTAGGAGATACGCCGGAGGATGTGGAGATGGCACGCGCAGCAGGGGTGAGGGCGATTGCGGTGCTGGGGCCGTTTCCGACGGAGAAGAGATTGCGCGCGGTGCGGCCGGAGATTCTGTTGAATGGGTTGCAGGAATTGCCGAAATTGTTGCGCGAATTGTACGGCGAGGCGAAATAGTGAAAGCCTCAGGCCTGGAAGGCCGGAGCCACAGGGGACAAATCGTTGTCAGGGTTTGGTGGCGGGTGCGGGCGCCGGCGCAGGAGTTGCGGCTGGCGACGGGACTTCGGCTGGGGGGAAGGGCTTGAAGTCGGACCACTTGATGGTGACGCGGACGGGAACTTCGTGGCCCTGCAGTTTGTAGACGTCTTCGGAGCGGGAATAGTTGGGGAACCAGTATTTGCCATCGACATTTTCGCGGTAGGTTTCGAACATATTGAAGGGCAGATTGCCCGGGCGCATCGGACCGAGGTCGGTAACCCACTTGCCATAGGTCTTCACGACTTCCAGATATTTCTCGTCCACCCAGATAATGCCGTCGAAGAGCGGGTGCTTGCGGTCGAGTGTTTTGGGGTGGACTTCAAAAATGTAGCAGTCGATTTCGTCCACTTTTTCGCTGCTCAGAAATTTCACGTTGTACTTCGCGAGCTGGTCGGTGGTTAGCGGAAAGGCGGGGACGCTGCCGAGATAGTGTGCGTCATCGGGCTCGAACTGGAAGTATTGCAGCGAGGATTCCGGCGCGGCGAGGGCCTTTTCGTAGAGCTGGCCGCTGCTGGAGCGCACCGCCTGGTAGGTGGCGTTGTATTCGCCGGCGGGTTTTCCGTCAGGGCCGAATTCCTGGATGCGCACGGTGCGGCGATAGGAGTACAGCGGCCGCTCGGCCTGATATAAATCCTCTTTTTTCGAAAATGTGCTGATGATCTGGGCTGGCGGCAGGGAGGGTGGGGCTTCCGGCTGGGCCGCCCCGATGACGACGCGTTCTATTTTGTGTTCCGGTGGAGGCGCCTGCGGGCCGGCGGGGTTTTCCTGCGCCATTGCGCATTGGATCGCCAGGAAAGATCCCATGAGGATTACCGGCAGAATCCAGCGGAGTGTCTGCAAGCTCACGGAATTTGCCGGGGTGCGCTTCATATGGATTTGGATGCGAGGAGCAGAGGATTGCGCCGCCTGACGCCCGAAAACCAGTGTAACGCAACGGCGACGGGGGCGGGCGGCGATTTGGGAGAAGAGGCGGAGGCTCTGGTAAACTCGAAATATTGTGAGTGAGGGGATGGTCGCACGTCGCTACGTGGTCACGGGTCGTGTGCAGGGAGTGGGCTACCGGAATTATGTGGAGCACACGGCGGGCAAACTGAACGTCGACGGGTACGTGAGAAACCGGCGCGACGGCAGCGTCGAAGTTTTCGCGATGGGTGCGCCCGAGGAGTTGCTGAAACTGCGCAAGGCGCTGGAACGCGGGCCGATCATGGCGCAGGTGGGACGCGTGAGCGAAGAAGCGAGCGACGTTGAGGCAAAATACATCGGGAATTTCACGGTTGAATACACGGAATAACCAGGAGCCAGACGAATGGAAGATTTGAAGAAGTTGATCCGCGAAATTCCGGATTATCCGAAGCCGGGGATCCTGTTTTACGACATCACGACGCTGCTGAAGGACAAGAAGGGCTTCCACACGATGATTGATCGGCTCTGCGGGCATTATGAAGGCCATACGATCGACCTGGTGGCGGGGATCGAGGCGCGGGGATTTATTTTTGCTCCGGCGCTGGCGTACCGGCTGAACGCGGGATTTGTGCCCGTGCGCAAGCCGAACAAGCTGCCTTCGAAGACGGCAAAGATTTCCTACGCGCTGGAGTACGGCACGGACTCAATGGAAGTGCACGAGGATGCGGTGCAAAAGGGACAGCGGGTGCTGCTGTGCGACGACTTGCTTGCTACGGGAGGAACCGCGGCCGCGGCGGTGCAGTTAATCCGGTCGCTCGGCGGAGTTGTGGAAGGCGCGGCGTTCGCCGTGGAGCTGAATTTTTTGAAGGGGCGGGCAAAGTTGCCGGGAATCGATGTGTTTTCGCTGATGAAGTATGACGCGTGAAAGTGCTCCCTAACCCAGCGCTTTTTCCTGATGTTTTCCTTTCAACTCAGACCTTTTGACTACAGGAAGCTGGGGACTGCCGTGCTGGGCCTAGTGCCCGGTTCGTGCTTAGGGGTTAGCCGCCGAAGCGTTCGCCGGAGCCAGGGCGCAATGTTCCACACACTTGGACGCGAAGAACTCGATCTCCGCTTTCTTGTGCTTCACTTTCCCGGTGTCCTCCGGGGCCACAATCAGGGACTGCGGTCCATCCGCCACGTTAAAGGTGCACTGAAAGGTTTGTGACTGCACGCCCCGTTGCTGGCAGGAATTCTTTTCCAGCGCGGGCTCCAGCATTTCCGGCTTGCCGTGCAGCTGGTTGGCGACCGAGGAAGGCACCACCGCCACCAGCATGGGCATTGGCGCCTTAATCTTGATGCTGATCACCTCGCCATCGCGGTTTGGAGTGTACCCGCCATAGACCTTCAAGAACGAGGTCAGTTCGTACTTTTCCTTGGCTTGCTCGATCCACCGAAATTCCGGCGGGAAGCAGTTGCTGATGCACGTCCAGAGGAAATATTGGATGTGCACATCGTTCGGCGACACGAAATGGCGAGGGCTGGAGGAACTTTCCGTCTTTATGATTTTCATCAAGCCCAGGCCTACGCCGACGGCGCTGCCGACGGCATTGCCCGCCGGAGTACTGAGGGCCCCGGGCTCGCGCTTGAGTACCTCGCCCAACCCGGCGAACCCGGCGGACTCCGGGCTGCCTCGGTCATCGCGAATCACCAGCGTCATCGCTTCCGCCGGCAAATTGCAAACATACCTGGCCTTTACGACATGTTCACGCAAGCACAGCATCCTCAGCGTCCCCATGGTTTCCGGATACTGCAGCGCGTGGTTCCACTCGCCTTCGCCGGTCAGGAAAATCGTCACTGGCTGCTGCGATTCAATATCCACTTGAATGCCGCCGCCCGCCGTATAGGTCTTGCCGGTGTGGTAGTTGGCCGGGTCTAGCCGGACGGCCTCATCGGTCCCCGGCTGCCACTCGAATTGTTTTTGCGCGGAAGCCGTTCCCACGAAGATCAGGGTACCCAGCAGTAGGAATGTAAGTGTGGGTTTCATAGTAAAGACAGTATTCAAGCAGAGGAAAAACCGGCGCAATTGCCCGAAAGGACAGGTCACCTGTAGCAGTATCGTACCTAAATGGGCACAGCCGGAGCTCCCGTCTGCGCCTCTGGGGCTGGGTCAGTCCGACATGGAGCTGCAAAACCAAACCATGCAAGTCTCTTCCAGCCACTCCCCAACAAATTCCACTGGGACGGTTAGTTTGAATGTATAGGTCGGGGAAGGAGCGCTTGGTGTACAAAAGCCAAACTCAGCGGGCACACTGGGTCTGCGTCAGGGCAGCGGTGTCGAAGTCTCCCAAGTGTCATGACATGTCAAAGAGCAGTGCCGGGAAACACAACTCAATCTTCTGTTCAAGACCACTCGCTGGTCTGGCAGAGAGACTCCGCCTCTTTTTCTGATTGCTGATATCAGACTACTGATTACGCTTGCTGTGGCGCTGACGGAGGGCCTCAAAGAGGACTACGCCGGTGGCTACGCTGACGTTGAGGGATTTTACGGGGCCGGTGGTGGGGAGCGACACGAGGAAGTCGCAGCGCTTGCGGGTTAGTTCGTGGAGGCCGTTGCCTTCGCCGCCCATGACGATGCCTGTGGGCGTGGTGTAATCAATGTCGGTGTAGTTTTTTTCGGCGGTTTCATCCAGTCCTACGAGCCAGTAGCCTGCTTCCTTTAAATCTTCCATTGCGCGGACGAGATTCGTCACTTTCGCTACGGGCAGGTGTGCGAGGGCGCCCGCTGAGGCGCGGGCTACCGTATCGGTGAGTCCCGCGGCGCGGCGTTCGGGGATGACTATGCCGTGGGCACCGGCGGCCAGCGCGGTGCGGATGATGGCGCCGAGATTGTGGGGATCTTCGACGCCGTCGAGGAGAACGATGAGGCCGATCTGGCCTTTGGATTTGTTGGCGTGGTCGAGGAGGCTTTCGAGCGTGGCCGGGGGGCGGGCGGCGGCGATGGCCACTACGCCTTGGTGGTCGCGGGAGCTGGCGAGGCGGTCGAGCTGGCTGCGGTCTTCGAAACGCACGGGG
>Ga0210410_10001659_pt1 | contig 20657 bp, 18 predicted proteins | sample IncBWC4MmetaG_FD_161058 | JGI IMG/M metagenome (GOLD analysis project Ga0210410, IMG submission 161058) | Forest soil microbial communities from Barre Woods Harvard Forest LTER site, Petersham, Massachusetts, United States - Inc-BW-C-4-M | ecosystem: Environmental > Terrestrial > Soil >... | reverse complement strand
TCTGAGTCAGCTGATCTTTTCTTCCATGAATTGTCGGACGAGCACTGGTCTCGGTCCGTGAAGCCTCACGTCCCGTCGAATGGCCGGTTAACAGCCCAAGCACGCATTTGAGCGCGTCTTAGGAATGATCGCAACGATTAGTCCTCGAAAACGCCGTTGTCGTCAGTTATTCCGTTATTTCCGGCTCGTCGGCAAACCGCACCTTACTCCTAGCGCCTGACTCCGACCACGTCCTGTGGACCCGGAAACGCCTGAAGCATCGAACTTGCCGGAAACCGGACTTTGCTGGCAGTTCGATATGCTGTTGCCAAGGGCTCCTGCCGCCTACCCGCGTATTTATGATGAGAGGTCTTGACCAGACCCCCTCTGCTCGCCGAAATCACTGATACTCCTCCGTGGCGTTCGGGAGTATACTCGGCACTCATTCCAGGGATCCGCTCCCGGGGCTCGAACGATCCCTGGCGGGGGTGGTTATGAAGGTCCTTGCCCTTGGGTTTTGTCTCCTGTGCACGCTTCTTGTCTTGATGCGCGTATACCGGATGGTGGAGCATGACACAGAAAAAACACAAACAGATGCATTTAGTTTGTTCACAGAGTCGCCTAAAATGCTACCGCAGCCCACTTCCGGATCTGAAATAGCTCTACCCGCCGGCACGGTTGTGTCCGTAACGCTGGATGACCCCATCGATTCAGACCACGCCTCATTTGCGAGACAATATGCCGCGTCAGTCAACATCATTGATGGCCAGGCGATTGCGCCGGGTTCCCGAGCAACCGTTGTTCTGCTCAACAACAATATAGGCTGGCTTACGCAGCTCACGGGATTGACCGTCAACGGCCGAAAGTTCCAGGTATTCTCGGGCGCGGGCTCCGTCATCGCTACGGAGCAGGGCAGTAATGCCAGCACTGCCGCACCTACATCAAACCAGCGGTTTCTGCTGCCACCCGCCACGCAGCTTCGCTTTGTTTTAATCAGAGGCACCACGGCTGCCCGGGCGGTCGCGGCCAATCCCCGTAACCGACCTGCGGCGCCCATTGGCACGGAGCCCGGCCAGCAGGAGCCAGAAATTGCGTATCTCTGCCGTGTGAGCGACACGCCGGATCCCGCCCTTCCCAATTCCTACTACGTCCCGGTTGTATTCAAAACCTCCGATAGCCAGGCTTTAGTTGAGAGACGCTGGCATGAATTTCTGGTCGCGACCTACCCCTATCGGTTCGCAAACAACCCCCCTGCGACTGCCCGGTGCAACCACTTGACGGATCCTGCCGCCGACCTCAGCGCTCTCGAGAAACTGGAAGGGGAATTGAAGTCAGAGAACGCCGGAATCCGTTGAAACGCGGTGTGCTGCCGGGCGCCTCACATCTCCATCTGAGATGTGGGCTTTCACACCACGAAACGGCTTCAGAGGGTGCTGAAAACGTCTGTCCGGCTCTCCGGAGGGAGCCGCGCGGCTAAGGCTGCAATGATTTTGCGGGTCTTATTCCGGGGCTGAAAGCCCGCGTGGGCCTTCGCTCATGCACCGCATAGGGGCTTTTTCAGCAGCCTCTTCAGCCGTGCCATACCGTGTCTCTTTTGGAATACTGACGAATCTCGGTGAGCGAGTTTGAGGGCGAACCTGCCGTAAACGGAGTTATAGGCAACTTCGGTTGCCCCGGAGTTCAAACTGGCCCACTACCGTTTTTTGCGGGTCTTCGGGTCTTCAGGCGGGGGGTTTGGCGAAGACGGACTGGAGGGTGGCGTCTTCGAGGAAGCTGATCTCGATGCGGACGGTGACGATCTGGCTGAGGTCGGTGGGGGTGGAGAGGTTTTTGCGGCAGGTGCAGAGGTGGGTTAGGCCGAGGTGTCCGGAGCGGGTGAGTTCGAGGCCGGAGGCGATGACGGAGGCGTAGAGATCGAGGACTGCGCGGAGCTGGATTTCGACGCGGAACTCCATGGTGGAGGGGGAGAGGGTCTTGCGGTCGGAGATCCAGCCGCCGCAGTCGGCGAAGGCGGAGGTGAGGATGGGAAGGAAGCCGTGGCGCTCTTCATAGCTGAAGCCCTGGATGTCGAGCAATTGCATGGGTATAAGGGCCTTTGTTCGACGAGGATGATTGCCGCTAGGGTGTTCATCGGAGAAAGAGAGCCAAGCGTGAGGGAGGGAGGCTGGTACTGTGGTCATGTGACTGGCAGGGTATGGTGCTGTAAAGACTTGATTTGTGGATATTGGGCTGTTGAAATTCGGGTTTCCCGCAGTGGATTGTGCGGAGTTAGCCGGGCCGGTGTAAGAGGATGGAGTTGCGAGGTTTGGCATGGTGCTGGGATTAGGGACAGATCTGATGGAGACCAGGCGGGTCGAGGAGAGCATCGACCGGTTTGGCGAGCGGTTTCTGGAGCGCATCTACACGGCGGACGAGATTGCCTACTGCCAGCGTAAGAAGAAGAATGCGGCGGAGAGTTTTGCTGCGCGGTTTGCGGCGAAGGAGGCGGGGGCGAAGGCGCTGGGGACCGGGATCAGCCGCGGGGTGAGCTGGAAGGAGTTTGAGGTGAGGCGCGAGGCGAGCGGGCGGCCGACGCTGCATCTGAGTGGGCGGGCGGCGGAGCTGGCCGAGGCGATGGGGGTGAAGAGGATTCAGCTGAGCCTGACCCATAGCCGGGAGCTGGCGCTGGCGGTGGTGGTCATCGAGGACTGAAGGGCGCGAAGTATCCGATTGAAACCAAGGATGGGGCTTGTTGAAACCAAGGATGGGACTTGCGCATCTATTGAAGACAAAGCACTTTCAGGGCAGGCAGATTCGCGACGGGTTTTGTGGCGGAAGGGATTGGGAGGTAATGTATTCTCTCAGTTACTGGCAGCCTGCTTGTGTTGATAACTGTGACTGATGGCTAGTGGCGGCGGATGCGACGCCGTGCAGTTGGATTTTTGTGGAATGTGATCGGAAACAAGACTTAAAGGAGAGCTATGCCCAGCCAACAGGAGGTGCGATGGTCGCAGTTGAAGGTGGGCGTGATTGTACTGATTTCGACCGTCATTCTGGTGGCGCTGCTGTTCCTGATGACGAGCTCGTCGGGGCTGGGGATTCTGTCGCATAAGCTGACGGTGGTGACGTACTTTGAGAACTCTGCCGGGCTGAAGACGGGTGCGGCGGTAAACCTGGAGGGGGTGACGATCGGCACGGTGAAGACGGTGACGATCGACAACTCGCCGGAGCGGAAGCTGACGCCGGTGAAGGTCGTGATGAAGCTGGACGATAAGTACGCGTCCACTCTGAAGAAAGACTCGAAGGCTTCGCTGTCAACGGTGGGGGTGCTGGGCGATACGATCGTGGACATTAACAGCCAGTTTGCCGTGGGGCCTCCGCTGCAGGATGGCGATGTGCTGAAGACGACGGAGACGCCGAGCCTGACCGACGTGGTGAAGGCCAGCCAGGGCACGATTGAGAGCCTGAATGTGATTCTGGCGAAGATGAATGTGATCGTCGATAACCTGCAGTCGGGCAAGGGGTCGGTGGGGCAGTTGATCAATAATCCGGACCTGTACAACAAGGCCGATGCCACAGTGAACGAACTGCTGACGCTGGAGAAGAATCTGAATGCCGGACGCGGCTCGATCGGCAAACTGATGACCGACGATACGCTGTATAACCGGCTGAATGATACTGCGGGGAAGCTGGAGAGCATTGCGAATGCGGTAGACAGCGGCAAGGGCACGGCGGGAATGCTGCTGAAGGACGATTCCCTGTACAAGAACCTGAACTCGACGCTGGCGCATGCAAACTCGATCATGGCGGACGCGGATGCGGGCAAGGGCGGGCTGGGGTTGATGCTGAAGGATGCGAAGTTCCGGCAGGACTTGAGCAATACGCTGACGCAGGTGAATTCGCTGGTGTCGGGCATCAATGAGGGGCATGGAACGCTGGGCAAATTGGTTACCGATGATTCAGTACACACGAATCTCAACAAGCTGCTGACGGCGAGCACGGATCTGGTGACGACGATCCGGAGCGATCCGAAGAAGTATCTGACGATTCATCTGAAGATCTTTTAGGGTCTGTTTAAAAACTAAAGGCCTAACACGGATTTGCACGGATGAGACGGATTTAAGAACAGGCAAAAGCAAGAACAAAGACGAAATACAGGGGTCCTTCACGGGGCCTGGGGCAGGACCTCGCTTCAGGATGATGATGAAGAACAAAGAACAGCAAAGAGGTCTGAACGACAGTTTTTAGACAGCTTCTTAGGGACAGGGAACAAAGGAAACGAGATTGCGGCGGGTTCGGGCATTTGGCCCGCTTTTTTGCGGCTGGCCGAGGCACGAAACTTTGTGATACGGTTTCTCGTCTTCGTAATATCTGAAATGTCTCGGCGGTTCAGGGTGAGAGGTCAAAACCGCTCCCCTTCAAAAAAAATCTTTTACCAAGTTTCACTTCGAGGAGGGCCGTAGTGTTGAAATGTCTTGCTGGTTTTGTGGTGCTGTCCACAGGGATCGCTCTGGGGCAGTCGTTTGTCGGGGATATGGCGCCTGGACCGACGTCCGAGCCGAAGAAGCCGATTATCTTCGACCTTTCCGCGATCGATAAGACGGCGGACCCGTGTGTCGACTTTTATCAGTACGCCTGCGGGAACTGGCTCAAGAAGAATCCGATTCCGGCGGACCAGTCGCGCTGGGGACGATTCAATGAGCTGGCGGAGCGGAACAATTATCTGTTGTACGAGGAGCTCAAGGCTGCGGCCGATGCTCCGAAGACGCCGCTGCAGAAAAAATATGGCGACTACTTTGCCGCGTGCATGAACGAGGACCTGGCGGACAAGCTGGGCGCGAAGCCGGTGGAGCCGGTGATGAAGACGATCGCCTCGCTCGAGGATAAGAAGCAGCTGTCGGCGATGGTGGCGGAGTTGCAGACCAGGTATGCGGTGGGCACGTTCTACCTGCTTGGCGTGCAGCAGGACCAGAAGGATTCGAGCAGCCAGATTGTGAACGCGGGGCAGGGCGGACTCACACTGCCGGACCGCTCGTACTACATCGACGACAACCCGCGAAGCCAGAAGCTGCGGGATCAGTATGTCGAACACCTGACGAAGATGTTTGTGCTGCTGGGAGATTCACCGGACAAGGCATCCGAAGAGGCGAAGAGCGTGATGTCGATTGAGACGGCACTGGCCAAGGGAGCGATCGACCGGGTGGAGTTGCGGGACCCGGCGAAGCGGTATCACATCATGACGCTCGGGGAGTTGCAGGCGCTCTCTCCGGCTTATAACTGGGATGCATATGTGAAAGGGATCAAGATCGGCGAGTTCAAGACGCTGAATGTGGCGACACCGACTTACTTCACAGCAATGAATGCAGAGATCGATTCGGCGAGCCTGGATTCGATCAAGAGCTATCTGCGGTGGCATGCGCTGCGGTCTGCGGCGCCTGCGCTGTCGAAGCCATTCGTCGATGAGAACTTCAACTTCTTCTCGGCGACGCTGCAGGGCCAGAAGGAGCAGACGCCGCGTTGGAAGCGATGCACGCGGGCGACCGACCAGGCGCTGGGTGAGGCTGTTGGTCAGGACTGGGTGAAGCAGAACTTCCCGCCGGACGCGAAGGCAAACATGGACAAGCTGGTGGCGGCGCTTGAGAGAGCGTTGGGCCAGGACATTCAGCAACTGCCGTGGATGAGCGATGCGACCAAGGTGGAGGCGAAGGCGAAGCTCGATGCGATCCGCAACAAGATCGGCTATCCGGAGAACTGGCGCGACTATAGCCCGCTGGTGGTGAACCGTGACGATCCACTAGGCAACATGGAGCGGAACGCGGAGTTCGAGCGCCGGCGCAACTATAACAAGCTTGGCAAGGCGGTCGACGAGAAGGAGTGGGGGATGACGCCGCCGACGGTGAACGCGTACTACAACCCGCCAAACAACGACATCAACTTCCCTGCCGGGATTCTGCAGCCTCCGTTCTTCGACAACAGCATGGACCCGGCGGTGAACTTCGGCGGGATCGGCGTGGTGATCGGCCATGAGATGACGCATGGGTTCGACGACCAGGGATCGAAGTACGATCCGAAGGGAAATGTGAAGCAGTGGTTCACAGCGGAGGATCTGGCGAAGTTCAAGGAGCGGACCGACTGCGAGGCGAAGGAGTATGACGGCTTCAAAGTCGCCGAGGGTCAGAACCTGAACGGCAAGCTGACGCTGGGCGAGAATACGGCCGATAACGGCGGCATCCGGATTGCGTTTCAGGCGCTGCAGGAGGTGTTGGCCAAGGGCGGACCGAATGCCGAGCCGGGCTATGTGAACGGAGAGAAGGACGGCTACACGCCAGCGCAACGGTTCTTCATCACGTTTGGACAGGTGTGGTGCCAGAACCAGACGGAGCAGAATGCGCGTGTGCTGGCGAAGACCGATCCGCACAGCACAGGCGAGTGGCGGACCAAGGGCACAGTGCAGAACTTCGACGAGTTCGGCAAAGCGTTCGGCTGCAAGGTGGGCCAACCGATGATGCCAGTGAATTCGTGCCGCGTCTGGTAGAGAGCAACGTGTGACGAAAAAGGCCTGGGCTTCGGTCCGGGCCTTTTTTTATTTGAGTGGAGTGCGGGGGCAACGGGTAACCATCGAATGGTGACCTTGTCTAAGAGTCAGGTCAGGACGTTAGATTGATCAGAATGAGCGCGACAAGTGGCACAAAGTCGCGACAGCTCTTACAATAAGCAGAGGAATCGTACCCTACAGAATTGCTCGCGGCAGAAGGTAGGCGAAAAACGTCTACTGGCGAGGATTAAGGAAGCGCATGAAGTTGAGCAGGATTGGCCGTGTCTCACTGGCCTTGGTAGTGTCCGTAGCGATGGGTCTGGGCATGACGGCGTGCGGTGGAGGCACGATCGGGTTCATGTGGGTCTTGGGAACGCAATACAACCAGATCGGCGCCTTCAAGATCGATGATTTTACGGGGAATCTGACGACGCCTCCCGGCTCGCCGTTTGCCTCCGGCGGAACGAATCCGGTTTCGCTGGTGTTGAAGCCCGGCGGCCGTTTCCTGTTTGTGGTCAATAAGGGCGCGGGCCTGCCGGCGGATGGAAATGGCGGCGCGACTTGCCCGAGCACAGGCGCAGGCGGTGGACTGATCGCGGTGTTCTCCGTGGGCGGACAAGGTGTGCTGACATTCCAACAGAGTTTCGTGACGCAGGGTTGCACCCCGGTATGGGCTGCGCACGATAGCACAGGCAATTTCCTTTACGTTGTGGACCAGTATGCGCCGAACACGGCGTGCTTACCCAACGGGCAGCCTGAACCTCCGGTTGCGGGAAAGCCCAGGCTTGCCTGCAATGGCGAGATCACGGTGTTCTCCGTTGACTCGGCTACGGGACGGCTATCGCTGGTACAGAACCAGCAGATCAAGGATCCCGTGACCGGGCTGCAGCTGACCTACTTCCCTGTCGGCGCACTGCCGAGGATGATGGCGCTCTCGGGCGGTTGCGTGTTTACGCTGAATTCGGATGCGAATCAGACGGTATATCCCTACATCGCCGGCAGCAATGGACAGTTGTCGCAGACGACGAACTCAGTGATCAACTCTGGAGCGGTGCGTGCGACTTCGATCATTACGGGTGGCACTGCGATCTATATCACCGATGCGGGCCCGGCGAACTCGAACAGCCCGGGACAGATATTGCCGTTCACGGTTGGAGGCACTGCCTGTTCGTTGAATACCATTACGGGCGGCGCTACGGCAAATCTGTCGCCAGCTGCGAACCCGGTGTACACGCTGGTCGACAGCAAGGGCCAATATCTGTTTGTGGCGAACCAGTCGACGACGAACTCGAACACGCCGAACAGCTCGATCACGGCGTTCAAGATTCAGAGCAATGGGACGCTGCAGTTTATTCCGGACCCACCGAACAATCCTTATCCTATTGGAGGAGGGCCGGCGTGCATGGTGGAGGATCCCTCGAACCAGTACATTTACACGTCGAATGGCGATGGGACGGTTACGGGGAAGGTGCTGGATAACACTACCGGCAAGCTCTCGAACTTGTCTCGAGGGTCGACCTTCACGACAGTAGGACAGGCGACATGCCTTGCAGTAAGCGGCAACGTAGACTAGCTGGCAGGATAGCAGCTGGAGAACCAGGACAGGATGTCTCGACGAATCCTGAGTATCGGGACAACAAGAGCGGGCGGAAACGATTTGCCCCGGAGTCAGGCAAGCATGAAGTGGAATAAGTTGGGCCGCGGAACATTGGCCTCGATATTGTCTTTGGCGTTGGTGAGCGTAACGGCGTGCAGCCGCGACTATGTACTGGCGTATGTGTACGTGACGACCGCAAAACCCCTGACGACCGGGTCCCAGGATGGGGGCGTGAGCGCGTATGCGGTGGACTATCAGATCGGTTCGCTGACGCCGCTGGCGGATTCCCCGATAACGGCAGGCCGGAATCCGGTAACTTTGTTGGCTTCGCCGAACGGGCTGAACGTGTATGTCGTGAACCATGACGACTCGTCGGTTGGGGAGTATTCCATTGGAACGGATGGAAAGATCTTTCTGCAGAACACGTATAACGTGACCGGCAGCATGGCCACGGCAGCTGCGATCGACGCGGCGGGCAAATTTCTTTATGTGACCTTTACCTATCAGGTCGGCCCGAATGGGCAGCAGTTGTACTCGCCGGCTTCGCCTGGGCCGGGCGGCGTAACGATCTTCCCGATCAATGCGAATGGCAGCCTGGGTACACCTTCCACGGTTAAGGTCGGCAATAATCCGGTTGGAGTTGTGGTGAGCCGTCCGAAGTCAGGTGTCGTCTTTGCGTATGTGCTGGACCAGGAGGTTTCGCCTAAGGCGACGGTGCTCGGGTTCTTGCAGAATCAGACAACCGGCGCTCTGACACCGACGCCGGGCACGGTGATTACGACCGATGCTACGGGTAAGACGGTAGCGACCGGGTACGGCGCGGGAACGACGCCGAGCGCGATTGCGGAGGACCCTTCATCGCGGTTTGTGTATATCACGGACGAGGCTACCAATCAGCTGTACGGCAACCTTGTGGCGAACAATGGCTCGCTGGTGCCGATGGTCAACGGGCCGTTTGCTACGGGCATCTTCCCGGTCGGCTTAACGATCGATCCGCGGGGCAAGTTTCTGTATGTCGCAAACTTCTCCTCCAACTCGGTGGGAGCCTATGCGATCGATGTAGCCTCAGGAACGCCGGTTGGGTCGGTCGGGTCTGCCTCGACGACGGTGGATACAGCGCCGACGTGCGTGACGGTCGAGCCGGCACTGGGGATTTATGCCTACAGCTCCAACAATCTTGCGAGCACGGTCTCTGCGCTGAAACTCGATCCACACAATGGCGGACTGAGCCAGGTGCAGAACACTCCGTTCCCGTCCTCGGGATTGCCTACCTGTGCGGTGTCGGTGGCGAACGGATCGCATCCGAGCCAGATCATTGTTGAGTAGTTCTTAAGGTTTCCAGTTAAGACAGAGAGCCCCGCGATTTGCGGGGCTTTTTCCTGCGCGCGGTATGAGTCGTCCCCCGTGGTTACCAGCACAACTGGCTAGTGGATTTGGAAAGACATTCGTCGAGAGCAATAAGGACGGCGATCAGGAGGCGGGAACGAGAGCGCGGGACTTGCGGGAGAAGCGACGGAGGATAGCCTTGCGAGCGGGGGTTTCAACGAAATGGAAGACAGCCAGAGCGAGCAGGATCAGGATGGCGTAGGAGAGCCAGGGGTCGAGAGCGACAAGATTGAGGCGCTCGGGCACACGGTAGGTGTGGAGAAGCTGGAAGACGTTGAAGTGAAGGAGATAGAGACAGTAGCTGCTTTCACCGATCAGCAGGAGGGGGCGCCAGGAGAAGAGTGCGGAGATAGGGTGAGGGCCACTGAGGCCGAGAACTAATGCTGCGAAGATCGGGGTCAGGAGGCCGCCGTGCATGAGGAGGTAGGGGGTGTGGCGAACGAGAGTGAAGAAGAAGACTCCGACGGCGGCGAGGCTGATGGCGGAGAGGACGAGACGCACACGCGGAGTAAGGGTAAGCGCGTGTTGGAGCTTGCCGAGAGTGACTCCGGTGAGGAAGGTGCAGACATAGGGGAGCGGGGTGTACTTGAGGAAGCGGAGGAGTTGGGAGGAGCTGTAGCGGTCTACGGGGCCGACGATGTGGTCGGGGTTGAGGTAGAGATAGAGGGCGTGGGGGAGGAGGCCGATGATCCAAAGGGTGGCGAGGAGGGCGACCAGGCGCCGGGGCCGTTTGGGCCAGGGCAGGCGGATCAGCCAGGGGAAGGCAGCGTAGAGGACGCACTCGCTGGTGAGGGTCCAGGCGACGGTGTTCCAGAAGGTGGCGACGGACGGGCTCCAACCCTGGAGGACGAGCGGGGTGAGGACGATTCCCTGCCAGAACTCGGCGTGGGAGCGCGCGTGCCACTCGTCCTGCACCATGCTGAGGGAGATGAGGAGGACGAAGAGATAGACGGGATAGAGGCGGGAGAAGCGGGCGAGCCAGAACTCGCGCTTGGATAGCGATCTGCCGCGGTCGGCGTAGTTGTAGGTGAGGACGTAGCCGGAGATGAGGAAGAAGACGCCGACGAAGACATAGCCGTTGTCGATGAAGGGGTACAGAATGCCGAGGTGCGGCGGCGTGAAATGGAAAAGAATGATGAAGATGGCCAGCAGGGTGCGTATGCCCGTCAGTGCCGGCAGCGGGGGCTTCCCGGTGGTGGCCGGCTGAGGAACTGTTCGCAACTGCCCCTTCTCAGGTTGCGGCTCAGGCTGGGTCTCGGGTTTGGTCTCTAGTTCGAGGATGCTCGAAGTCACCAATACGTCCTGCTGTTTGGATACGGATGCGGCACTCTATCTAACGCAGCCTCACAGAATATGACGCGGCGTTTTGGATACAGGACTCAGTTTTGTCCCATTTAGCGGGACGTGGCTGGATTTCGTGGTCGGGCTAGGCAGTTACCAGGGAGCCGATCTTCTCGCCTTTGACGACGCGGACGATGTTGCCGGGCTCGCGCATGCTGAAGACCATCATGGGCATGTTGTTGTCTTTACAGAGGGAGACGGCGGTTGTGTCCATGACGCGGAGGTTGAGGCGGAGGATGTCGGAGTAGGTGATCTGGTTGAATTTGGTGGCTTTTTCGTCGATTTTGGGGTCGGCGGTGTAGATTCCGTCGACGGAGGTGGCTTTGAGGAGGATGTCGGCCTTGATCTCCATGGCGCGGAGGCTGGCGGCGGTGTCGGTGGAGAAGAAGGGGTTGCCGGTGCCGGCGGCGAAGATGACGATGCGGCCTTTTTCGAGGTGGCGCATGGCGCGGCGGCGGATGTAGGGCTCGGCTACCTCGTGCATCTCGATGGCGGACATGACGCGGCAGAAGAGGCCGAGCTTTTCGATGGCGTCCTGAAGGGCGATTGCATTGATCACTGTTGAGAGCATGCCCATGTGGTCGGCGGCGACGCGGTCCATGTCGATGGCCTGCTGGGCGACGCCGCGGAAGAAGTTGCCTCCTCCGACGACGATGCCGATCTCGCAGCCTAGGGCGTGGACAGCGGCGATTTCGGCGGCAATTTTATGGATGAAGACGGCGTCGATGCCGAAGCCCTTGCCGGCGGCCAGGGCTTCTCCAGAGATTTTGAGGAGGACTCTTTTGTACATGTCAGAATTTAGTATCGCATGGGAATGGTTGGAGCCGTGTGGCCCCCCACCCCCCGCCTGTATTGCGCAAAGTCTTCGAACGATGAGAGTTAGGCTTGGACTTCGGCCTGATTGCGATGACAGTTCGCAATTCTATGGTCGAGACAGTGCCGTTTGCGAGGCAGGGTTTTGTCAAGTGACCCCCTTTTGCCAGGGATCGCTCCATTTCGTTCCTTATCGAGATTTTTTTGTTTTGCGGTGGGAATAATCTTTGCGCAACCCAGTTTGGAGAGGCACAGGACCTCTGCCTTCAGGCCGTAGCTTTTGATCGCTCCGTCGTGGCCTGGAGGATTTTGGGGTCAACCGATCAGCCAGCTTACTCCCCGCACGCCCGTAGGCGACTGGTGTCTTTTGGAGGGACGTTCATGCTCATTCCCCATTGGAGGAAGGTTCTCCTCTGTTCTTGCCTTTTCGCGGCATTGATCGCGTTGGGTACGGGACTCGCCAGAGTCGCAGCGAAGTCAGCAACGGAAGCGCCGACTGGGTTCAACACTCCCAGCTTCAATGGCGCGCAAAGCATCAGTAACGGAATCACCGAGCCAGCCGGAGACACGTTTGCGCGGGACCAGGAGGTCTACGAGCTGAACCATTCCGTCGCAACCGGACTTGGCCCTGTGTACAACGCAACTGCCTGCGTCAGCTGCCATGAGAACCCGAACAGCGGGGGAGCCAGCCAGTTCACAGAGCTTCGGGTTGGGCACAGGGATGAAAATGGAAATTTTGTAAACCCGACAATCTTCATCAACGACGGGAAGAACACGATTACGGGAAGGTCCATTGTCAACGATCGCGCTATCGGTCCGGAGGCGCAGGAGCACATCCCTGCGACAGAAAACATTCGCGCCTTACGTGCCGCTCTCAATACTCTCGGAGATGGATTTGTGGAAGCGATCGACGACAAAACCCTGATTGCGATCGCCGAGAGACAACCGGAGTTGAGCGAAGGGCGAATTCATGGGGAGGTGGTGCAGGCTCCGATCTTCGAGGCTCCTGGACAGACACGGGTGGGACGCTTCGGCTGGAAGGACCAGCACAGCAGCTTGCTCTCCTTTATTGGCGACGCCTATCTCAATGAGATGGGAGTCACGAACCGGCTGCGTCCCAAGGACGTGACGACAGTTCTCAAGACCACGACGGACCCGGAGGATGTGCCGGATGAGCTTGGCCTGGCGGACATCGACCACTTCGCGCAGTTCATACGGGGCACGATGGCTCCGCCTCGAGACACAGCGCTTGCCGCGACCCCCGCAGCGATACGAGGCGGAGAACTTTTCCGGCGGGTCGGTTGCGGTGTCTGCCATGTGGAATCGATCACCACGGCTCCTGCAGGGACGATTATCGATGGGGGCATGTTTGTGGTTCCAGATGCGCTGGGGGATAAGATCATCCATCCTTTCGGCGACTTTTTGTTGCATGACATCGGAACCGGGGATGGGATTGTCCAGGTTGGGCCGCAGGATACTGCCAACAAACTGCGAACTGCGCCGCTTTGGGGTTTGCGCACAAAGCCCCGCTTCATGCATGACCTGCGGTCGTTGTCTCTTGAAGATGCGATTGCGCGTCACGAGGGCGAAGCACGCGAGCCTGCCAGACGCTTTAAAGAATTGAGCCCCGAGGAGAGAGCGGCGTTGATCACTTTCTTAAACACGCTGTGAGTCTTGCGGCTTGAGCACATTCGCAAAACGTACGCGCTCTTTCGTGGCCGTGAGGACCCGCGATCACCTGACGAGCGGTTGACGGGCAACACGGAACTTACCAGAGATCCGATTCGACTAATCCAACCGGGGTTCCCCCGGCTTTGCCGGAGAATACTGACTTTGTAAATTTCGCGCTTTTCCGGTACTTCACTCGTTCGAGATGTGGGATGATTTCACCGGAGGTGTCTGATGAACAAAAGGCTTTGTTTGTTGTTTACTGTGGTGACGGCTGTTCCCGTTGCTCTACTTGGCCAGGAGAAATCGCAAGCTCCGGTCGCTCCACCAGCGAATCCGATTACCGCAAGCGAAAAAGGTCTCTATTCGTTTGTGAGCAACGCGGTAATCGGTGCGGCGCAGAAAATGCCGGAAGAAAATTACTCCTTCAAACCAACACCGGACGTTCGCAGTTTTGGCCAACTGGTTGGTCATGTGGCCGACGCTTCTTACATGTTCTGCTCGCAAGCCGTGGGTGAACCGAATCCAATGAAGGACATCGAAAAAACGAAGACCGCAAAGGCCGATCTCGTGGCAGCGGTAAAGGACGCGGTTGCGTACTGCAACAAGTCGTTTGACAGCATGACCGACGTCAAGGGCAGCCAGATGGTGAAAATTTTCAACTTCGACATGGCGAAGCTCACTGTGTTCTCGCTAAATACGGCGCACACGGATGAGCACTATGGGAACATGGTGACCTATTTGCGACTCAAAGGAGTTGTGCCGCCGACCAGCGAAAATCCGCCTGGACAAAGACCGAAGTAAACTCGACATCGAGTTGTCAAACGACCGTTTGAGATTCTGGTTGGAAGGGACGGAAGGCGAGGGCAAGTTCAGACTCTCGGGGTCCTTCCCTCTCGACTCACTCCGTTCGCTCGGGGTCAGGGTGACGGCAAGAGCTTGCAAAAGCAAAAACAGCGGCAAGACGAAGAAGGACGGATTGTCTTCCTTTTCTCCGTGTGGTTGGCGTCGTCAGATTGAGGGCTGGGATTTGGGTTTTGGCTAGATGGGTTTTTGGGCCTGAACGAGAGAGGCTACGAGGTTGTCGAGGTCGGCGGGGTTGACGTCGCTGACGGCGATGATGCGGAGGTCGGGTGTGGTGGCGGTGTGGAGGGTGAAGCCGGCGCGGGTGGCGGGCAGGGTGGTGAGCGTGGGGCTGGTGGATCGTTGTGTGAGGAAGATTGAGACCTCGTGCTTGTGGATGGTGAACAGCAGCAGGGCCGCGGGTTGATTGTTGAGGTAGGTGAGGTCGGCGCCCTTGAGGGTGGTGTCGGGGGGGAGGGCTGTGGCGTCGGGGAGGTTGAAGCTGAAGGGGAGACGGCCCTGGAACCAGGGTTTGACGGTGTGGCGGTCGGTGGAGATGACCTGCGGGGTGGCGGCGCTCGAGAGGGTGGCGAGGTGCTGGTCTAGTAGTTCGGCGGCGAGGCTGTTGGTTTGGTGGAGCTGGCGCCAGGTGAGCAGTGAGACGGCGAGCAGGATGGCGGCGGCGAGGGCTGTCCAGGCTGCGGGGTGGAGGTATGCGGGGCGGCGGATGGCGTGGATGCGCGCGGTGGGTTTGGGCTGGAGCTGAGGTTGGGGCTGGAGTCGCGACTGGGGCTGTTGATTCGTTTGCGATTGTGATTGCGAACGGAGTTGGGCGGTGAGGCGGGCGAGGGCTTCGGATGGCGGCGCGAAGCGATGGCCGGCGCGGGCCGTGGCGGCTTTGAGCTGCATAGCGGAGAGGACGCGGAGGGTGCAGACGTGGCAGGTGGCGAGATGCTGCTCGATTCGCTGCCGCTGGCTGGGCGGGAGTTCGCCGTCGATGAAGGCGTTGAGCGTCTCCGGGGTGAGGTGGTTCGGGTCGAGATGCTCGGCGGACTGATTGGATTGGGTCGGGTGATTCATAAGGATTCTCCGAGCTGCGGCTGCAGGAGTTGGCGGAGGGTGCGGCGGGCGCGTGAGATGCGCGACATAACGGTGCCAATGGGGACGTCGAGGATAAGGGCGATGTCTTTGTACTTGATCTCTTCTACGTCGCAGAGGAGGAGGGCTTCGCGGAGTTGCGGCTGAAGCTGTTCGAGCGCGGTGTGGAGGGCGGCCTGGTTGTCGAGGCGGAGGAGGATGTCTTCCGGGGTGGGACCGGAGGCGGTGTTGTCGAGGGTGTCGGGCTGGTCTTCGAGAAAGACGGTGCGGGCGGCGGCGATGCCGGCGCGGGTGGTGAGGAAGGTGTTGCGGAGGATGCGGAAGATCCAGGCCTTGAAGTTGGTGCCGGGCTGAAAGGAGTCGAAGGCGCGGAGGGCTTTGGTGAAGGTCTCCTGGACGAGGTCTTCGGCTTCGGACTGATTGCGGGTGAGCCAGTGCGCGTGATTGTAGAGCGAGGCGAAGAGGGGGAGCGCGAGTTGTTCGAAGGTTGCGCTTTGTTCAAAGGCTGCGCTGGGGTCGATGGCTGAGGGCATGATACGGAGTGCCTCGGTGTGGCTGAGGTTCGATGGTAGCAGCGACACGGTGTAGACCGGCAGTTGTTGGACGTTGAACATCACTACCGTAAACCGAATCGCAGAGAGATTATTCCATGAATTATTTGCAGGTGCTGGGGAATAAAGGCGGAATGAGCCAGTTTAGTGGGGTGAAGGGCAATCAAAAACTAAATGGAGCTTTGCTATGAACCGGTTTAAGGAAGACGAGATCGTACAGGAAAATCAGGGCGCTGGGGAATCTGGTCGCGAAGGAAGCAATGATCGTAGTGGCGATGGGATCGACCGGCGCAATTTTCTCGGGTGCATGGCGTGGGCGGGGACGGGTCTGCTGTGGTCGATGGTTGGCGGCGTGCCGACGTCGAAGCTGCTGGCGCAGACGATGAAGGCTGGCGGCGGCGCGGGAGCGGGGAAGGTGGAGGACTTCTCGTTTGTGCAGATCAGCGACTGCCACATTGGGTTCAATAAGGGAGCGAACCCGGATGTGACCGGGACGCTGAAGAAGGCGATCGACCGCGCCAATCTTGTGCCCGCGGGGATGAAGGCTCCGGACTTTATGCTGCACACCGGTGACATTACGCAGAACTCGAAGGCGGCGGAGTTCGATACTGCCTCCGAGGTGATCAAGGGATTCAAGAGCGAGGTGTTCTACGTTGCGGGCGAGCACGATTTTATCGATGATGGCGCGCAGTACAAGCAGCGGTTCGGCAAAGGCGCCATCGGCAACGGATGGTACAGCTACAACCACAAGGGCGTTCACTTTGTGGGGTTGAACAACTGCGTGCAGGTGGATGCGATGGGGAATATGGGGGAGGACCAGATGAAGTGGCTGAAGGCTGACCTGGCGGGTCAGAGCCATTCGACGCCGATCGTGGTGTTCGCGCATATTCCGCTGTGGATGGTGTATGAGAAGTGGGGCTGGGGGACGAAGGATGGCGAGCAGGCGCTTGCGATGCTGAAGCCGTTCGGGTCGGTGACGGTGTTGAACGGACACATTCATCAGGTGGTGCAGAAGGTGGAGGGCAATGTGGCTTTCCATACGGCGATGGCGACGGCGTTTCCGCAGCCTGCGCCGGGAGCTGCGCCGAATCCTGGGCCGATGATGGTTCCGGCGGGCAAGCTGGAGGGCGTGCTGGGAGTGACGAAGGTGAAGGTTGTCCGCGGACACAATCATCTGGCTGTCGTCGACTCAACGCTGGCGGAGACGGCTTGATGCGTGTGTGGATTGCGGCTTTAGCAACTGTGATTGCAGTGATGGGTTCGGGGTATGTATTGGGAAGCCTGCACCCGTTTGGCGATCCGCGTGTCGAGCCTGCGGAGGGGCTCGGCACGCTGCTGCAGGGGGCGAAGATGCCGGCGGAGGCGAAGGCGGTGTTGGTGGCGAAGTGCGCGGATTGCCACTCGAACGAGACGCGTTGGCCGGTATATGCGCGGGTGGCGCCAGGGTCCTGGCTGATTGAGAGGGATATTGTGGCGGCGCGCAAGGAGATGGATCTGTCGCGATGGGAGGCGATCCCGGAGAACCAGCAGGCGATTTTGATGGCGAAGATCATCGAAGAGGCGAAGAGCGGGGATATGCCTCCGCTGCAGTACCGGTTGCTGCATTGGGGGGCCAAGCTTTCCAAAGGCGAGGTGCAGACGCTTTCCATGCTGGGCAAGAGTGCGGGGGAGAGCGAGGCGACGCTGGCAGGGGATGGCGATGCGGTGCGGGGCAAGGCAGTGTTTGAGAAGCGCTGCACGGGGTGCCATGCGATGGAGGCTGATCGTGAGGGGCCGAGGCTGGCCGGGGTCTATGGCAGGAAGGCTGGAGGGGTGGCGGGGTTCACTTATTCTGCGGGATTGAAGAATTCGGGGATTACGTGGACGGATGCGACGCTGGAGAAATGGCTGACCGATCCGGATATGGTGGTGCCGGATAACAACATGAGCTTCAGTGTTCCGAAGGCGGAGGAGCGGCGGGATCTGATCGCTTATCTGAAGCAGTAGGGATGGAAGGGGGATGGGATGTCGGATTGGTTGGGCGAGGTAATCGGCGACAATTTGTTCGCGGTTTACGAAGGGCTCTTTTTCACCGAGGACGCCCTGCTGTGGCTGCGACAACGGCCTCGCACCTTCGGGGAGCTGCGGGCGCGGGACATTGACTGGCTGCGGTGGATGGCGGCCAATGTCGATGATGAGAGCCTGCTGGAGAAGCTGGCGCAGGATCTCGATACCGATGTGCGGATGTGGGTGGCTTGCAATCCGAGGACGCCTGAGCTGGTGCTGGAGAGGCTTGCGGAGGATGCGGTTGCCTTTGTGCGCAGGGGGGTTGCGCAAAACAAAAGTACGCCGATGTCTCTGGTGACGAGACTGTGCGATGATCCTGAGGTTGTGGTTCGAGCTCTTGCGTCGCGGAATCGCATTAGTCGAAGCGATCGGCGCGATTCGTTGGGTGGGCGTGTGTTTCCTGGCGCGGAGGCTGCGCGGGATTCAGGTTGGCAGCGGCGTTAGCCTTGCTGCGCCGACGTGGGATTTTGAATTGGTGCTCTGCGCGGAATCCGGGTGTGGCGATTTGTGAGTTCCCGTAAGATTTCTCAACAATCAGCTAAAAGAAGATTCCTCCGCTTCGGCACTCCCCTCTATGATCGATCCCATGAACAGGCATCGCACCGCTGTACGTCTCTCTGTGTTGCTCTTCGCGTTGTATTCCGTCGTCTGCCTTGTTTTGGGTGTTGCTCTCGCTGAGTCGTCCCTGCGTCTTCGTAAGCTCCCTCTTAGAGCTATCGAAGAGCATCGCTCAAGAATCCGCGAAAAGTTTCACGTCGAAATAGCAGATGTGGCCCTAACCGCCGCGGACGGCGCAATCCTCAAGGCCTGGTTCATCCAGCCTCTCGACGCAAACGGCCAATCTGTCATCATCCTTCATGGCATCACAGCAAACCGCGTCGACTCCACCGGCTTCGCTGAGATGTTTCTCAATCAGGGCTACTCCGTCCTCATGCCCGACTCACGCGAGCACGGCGAATCGGGCGGCATCATCGCAACCTACGGCATCCTTGAAAAGCAGGACGTGAATCTGTGGACGCAATGGTTGCGCCAGCGCGCCGCGGGCTGCACCTACCTTCTTGGCGAATCGATGGGCGCAGCCATCGGCCTTCAGGCCACCGCGGTCTCTCCGAATCTTTGTGCAGTCGCAGTCGAATCACCGTACTCAACCTTTCGCGAGATCAGCTACGAGCGTCTAGGCCGCGGTACTCACACCGGTACATTATTCTGGCGATCTGTCGGTCGGCCCGTCATCGAGGTCGCCATCGCCTACACGCGTCTCCGCTATGGCATCTACCTGCCCGACGCCGACCCAGAGGCCGCAGTCGAGCATTCAACCGTTCCCAGCCTTCTCATTGCAGGAACTGCGGACAATAACATTCCCATGCACCACGCCCAGGAACTCGAAGGCGTCTGCGCCACCCATTGCGCGCTTTGGATCGTTCCAGGAGCCGATCATGGCGGCGTCTCTACCGTTGCATACATCGAATTTGAACGTCGTATTCTGGATTGGTTCCAGACACACGGTGAATCTCGGCCGCGATAGCCTCATAGCTGATACCGAATACTTGAAAATCGAGCAAAAATACAAGCCCGGGCAGTTGGCCCGGGCTTGTATTTTTTGGTTAGGCTTATCGGCATGGCTGAAGCCATGCCCTTCCGATTGATAGTTAGGCGGAGGTTTCTTCGGTTCCTGCGGCTTTGGCTTGCGCTACGGTCCAGTCGGGGGCGCCTACTTTGAAGCGGGCGAAGCGGCGGACGCTGATGTTTTCGCCGAGCTTTGCTACTTTGCTGGCGATGAGCTGGCCGATGGTCTGCGAGGCTTCCTTGATGAACGGCTGATCGAGGAGGCAGAACTCTTCGTAGAACTTGGCGAGCTTGCCTTCGAGCATCTTCTCGATGATGTTGGCGGGCTTGCCGGTGGCTGCGGCCTGGGCGCGATAGACGTCCTTCTCGCGCTCGAGGTCGGCTGCGGTGACGTCGTCGCGGCTGACGAAGCGCGGGTCGACGGCGGCGATGTGCATGGCGATGTCGCGGAGCAGCTCCTGGAAGTCGTCGGTGCGGGCTACGAAGTCGGACTCGCAGTTGAGCTCGAGCAGGACGCCGATCTTGCCGCCGGCGTGGATGTAGGTGCCGACTGCGCCCTCGTTGGTGGTGCGGGAGGCCTTCTTCGCAGCCGAGGCCATGCCGCGCTTGCGCAGGACGACGAATGCGGCTTCCATCTCACCCTTTGCTTCCTGCAGCGCTTTTAAACAGTCGCCCATGGGGGCGCCGGATTTTTCGCGGAGTTCCTTGACGAGTTTTGCGTCGATCTTCACTTGGGTATCCATGGTGGTGTTCATAATCCTTCTATTGATGATGCAGCGTGGGTGTTAATAGGTCGTTGACGCAGAAAGAGCGTGGCGCCGAATTCGCTTTCGCGGGCTGCCACGCTCCACTGTGAGTGTTTCGTGGCGGCCTTAGACGGCGGCGTGGGCTGAGAGCGACTCGGGTTCGGAGTCGGGCTCGGAGGCTGCGGCCGGGGCCTTGCGGATGTTTCCGCCGAGGACGGCTTCGAGGTCGACGGTCTCGTCTTCTTCGGCTGCAGCTGCGACCGGCTCGGCTGCGTGGACTTCGCCGGGCTCGTACTCGCCGTCTTCGCCGATGTACGAGGAGGAGACTTCGGTCGGAGTGACGTCGGCGACTTCGGTGGCGAAGGCCTTCTCGGAGACCATCTGGACGCCTTCGTAGGCCGAGTCGGCGATCTTCGTGGTGAAGAGGCGGATGGCGCGGAGGGCGTCGTCGTTGCCGGGGATGACGTAGTCGACCTGAGTCGGGTCGCAGTTGGTATCGACGACGGCGA
>Ga0210410_10001657_pt1 | contig 20688 bp, 16 predicted proteins | sample IncBWC4MmetaG_FD_161058 | JGI IMG/M metagenome (GOLD analysis project Ga0210410, IMG submission 161058) | Forest soil microbial communities from Barre Woods Harvard Forest LTER site, Petersham, Massachusetts, United States - Inc-BW-C-4-M | ecosystem: Environmental > Terrestrial > Soil >... | reverse complement strand
GCGCGCGCGACGCGCTCGCGCCGCTCGCGCGGCGGGCGATCACGGGCGCGCTCGTGCCGCTGATCGACCAGACGCGCAGCGCCGGGCTCGTGACGCTGCCCGGCACGTTCGTCGGGCTGGTGCTCGGCGGCGCGTCCCCCGAGACCGCGGCGCGCGTCCAGCTCACGGTCCTGTTGACGCTGCTGCTCGTGCAGCTGCTGAGCGCGCTGCTGACGGCGGAGCTGGTGACGCGCGCGGCGACGCTGCCGGGCGAGCGCGTGCGGGTGGTGGAGGGCACGGCATGAGGCTGCTCGCCGTCTTCGGCGTCGGCGCACTTGCGCTCGGCGGCTACGCCGTCTACCGGACGCTGGTGCACGAGTCCTCCACGCCGGCGTCCGTGGCCGATGCGATCGACCGCTTCCGCTCGCAGGGAGGCACCGAGAGCGAGCTGCCAGCGACGCTGCGCGGCCGCGTGCCGGCTCCGGGCGTCTACGTCTACGCCGCGCGCGGCTTCGAGGAATCGCACGCGCTCGGGGCGCGACGCCATGCGTATCCACCGCACACGACGATCACGGTCGCCGCGACGCCGGCCAGCTGCCTGCGGATCCGTTGGGACGTGCTCGCGACGCGCTGGGACGCGGTCCTCACCTGCCCGCGTGCGAGCGGAGGCTGGCGCCTCGTGACGCAGAGCGAGAGCCACGAGTTCGCCGGGCACCTCGATCGGCGCACGTACGGCTGCACGCGCGGGTCGACCTACCTGCCGGCGAGGCTTGCCGCCGGCGCGACGTGGACGAGCCGCTGCGCGATCGAACGCACGACCACAGCCGACCGCGGCGTCGTGCTCGGCTCGCGCACGCTCAGACTCGACGGCCGCAGCGTGCAGACCGTGCTGCTGCGCACGACCACGCGCGTGAGCGGCGAGACGACCGGCGCCGGCACGACGTTCACGTGGGTCCTTCCGCGCACGCGCCTGATCGTCCGCCGCGCGATCGCGAATGCGAGCCGCACGGAGACGATCATCGGGTCCGTGCCCTACCAGGAGCGCGCGACGCTCGCGCTCACCTCGCCGCAGCCGCGCCGCTGATCGACGGGCTACCCGGCGAGCCGCGCGACGATCTCCAGCCGCACCCAGTGCAGCTCGTGGTTCGGCATGCGCGCGGTCACCTCGCGGATCAGCGCCGGGCCGGCCTCGGGGCCCAGATCCGTGGCGTAGGTGCGCAGCGCGACGGTCGTGAGGAAGCGCTCGAGCTCGTCCGGCTCGAAGCGCGAGACGCGCGGCACGAGCCGCACGTCCAGCTCCTCGAAGCCGGCCGCACGCAAGCGCGCCTGCGTCTCCTCCACGCCCGCGTACGTCCACGGGTGATCGGCGTGGCCCAGCTCGGCGAGGATGCCCAGCACCGCGGCTATGTTGCCCGCGCCGCCGCACTCGACGACGAGCTGTCCGCCCGGCCGCAGCACCGCCGCGAGGTGGCGGAAGAGCGGGCCGTGGTCGCGGATCCAGTGGAACGTCGAGGTCGAGACGATCGCGTCGACCGGCCCCTCCAGCGGGAGCGCCTGCTCCAGGTCCGCGTGCACGAACGCGACGCGCGCGTCGCCCGCGAAGCGCGCGCGGGCGCTGTCGAGCATTTGATGGGAGCCGTCGAGCGCGATCACGCGGCCGTGCGGCAGGCGCTCCAGCAGCGTGGCGGTGACCTGGCCGGTGCCGCAGCCGGCGTCGAGGACCGTCTCGTCGCCGCGCAGCGCCAGGCGCGCGACGGCGTCGTTTCCACGCTCGGTCATCGGCGCGTTGAGCGTGTCGTACGCGGGAGCGTCCCACTCCCGCCGATCTTGGGTGTCTGTCATAGCTTACAAGCGTATATGATCACAGTCGCCCTGTCATGCGCGTGCCGCGATCCGGGATGGCCGAAAGCCGTCAAGTCGGTACGCCCGCCGGCCGATATGGGAACGTGAACCGTGATGGAAGCCGTCCGCAGGTGACACCGAAAGGCCTGCTCGCGCGAAGGCTCCTCTTCGCCGGAGCCGCCATCGCGCTGGGTGCGGAGCTGCTGCACACGCTCGCCGGCTTCGGCGGTCGCTCGCTCGACCGCTTCTTCTCCGACCAGCTCTACCTCGCGATCGAGCTGGCCGGCGTGCTGCTGTGCGGCGCGCGCGCCGCGTTCGTGCGCGAGCAGCGCGCGGCGTGGTGGTGCATCACGGCGGCGTTCGGGTTCTGGACGGCCGGAGACGTGGTGTGGATAGCGGTCCCCGGCTCGGCTGATGGCTTTCTCACCGACGCGCTCTACCTCGCGTTCTATCCGCTCTGCTGTGCCGGCATGGCGCTGCTGGCCTCTCACGGCCGCGAGCACGTCGCCGCGCGCATGTGGGTCGACGGCCTGCTCGCCGCGCTGACCGTCTCGGCGCTCGTCGTCGCGCTCGCGTTCAATCCGATCCTCGGCGCCACGCACGGCGACGCCTCGAAGACGGCGATCAACCTCGCCTATCCGGTCGGCGATCTTGTTGTGATCGGCTTCGTGCTGATGGCCTTCGCGACCCAGGCCTGGCGTCCGGGGCGCGGCTGGGCGCTGTTCGGCTTCGGCGTCGCGCTGTCGGCTGTCGCCGACACGCTGTTCGTCTACCAGGACGCCGTCGGCAGCTACCACGCGGGCTCGCTGATCGACGCGCTGTGGCCGGCGGCGGTGCTGTGCTGCGGCTGGGCCGCGTGGCAGCCGTGGCACTCCGCGCGACCGGCATCGGGCTACGGGCGCCAGACGTTCCTCTACCCGAGCGCGTTCGCGGTGCTCGCGCTCGGCCTGCTCGCCTACGACCACTTCGTGCCGATCTCCGATGCCGCCGCGGTGCTCGCCACGACCGCGCTCGTCGTGGCGATCGTGCGCGCCGGGATCACCTTCCGCGACAACACGAACCTGCTGCGCGCCACGCGTGTCGAGGCGCTTACGGACGGCCTCACCGGCCTGTCCAACCGCCGGCGCCTGATGCGGGACCTCGAGCAGGCGCTGGGCGGGGACGAGGACCATCCGCGCCACCGACACCGGCATCGCGTGCGGCCGTCGACGTTCGCCTTCTTCGACCTCGACGGCTTCAAGGGCTACAACGACACCTTCGGCCATGCCGCGGGCGACATGCTGCTCGACCGCCTCGCGGGACGGCTGGCGGCGGCCGCCGAGGGGCACGGGCGCGCCTACCGGCTGGGCGGCGACGAGTTCTGCGTCCTGCTCGACGGCCATGTCGACGCCCAGGACCCGCGCATGGTCGCCTGCAGCGCCGCGCTCGAGGAGCAGGGCGAGGGCTTCCGCGTCGGCGCCTCCTGCGGCGCGGTGACGCTCCCCGACGAGGCCGACAACGCGACGCACGCGCTCCAGCTCGCCGACCAGCGCATGTACGCGGCCAAGCGCGACACGCGCACGTCGACCCGCCGCCAGACGCGCGACGTGCTGCTGCAGGTGCTGCGCGAACGCGAGCCCGACCTGCATCACCACCTGCACGGCGTCGCCGCGCTCGCGGTCGCCGTCGGCCGCCGCCTCGCGCTCAGCGCCGAGCAGCTCGACGAGGTCGCGCGCGCGGCCGAGCTGCACGACGTCGGCAAGATCGCGATCCCCGACGAGATCCTCCACAAGGCCGCGGCGCTCGACGCCGGCGAGTGGGACCTGATGCGCCAGCACACGATCATCGGCGACCGCATCCTCGGCGCCGCGCCGGCGATGCGCCCGGTCGCCGAGATCGTGCGCGCGAGCCACGAGCGCTGGGACGGCAAGGGCTACCCCGACGGGCTCGCCGACGAGCAGATCCCGCTCGGCGCGCGGATCGTCAGCGTCTGCGACGCCTTCCACGCGATGACGACGCCGCGCGCCTACCAGCGCACGCTCGAGCGCGACGCCGCGCTCGCGGAGCTGCGCAGATGCGCCGGCACGCAGTTCGACCCGGCCGTCGTCGAGGCGTTCTGCGCACTCGCCGCCGAGGAGACGCCGCGCGTTCGCGCGACAGACGGCGCGGCGCAGCGTTCGCACTCGCACGACCGCAGTTGACAGGATGCGCCTGATTCAGGTCTGCTTAGCAGCGGGAGGCGCCCGCGCATGGACTGCGGGGCGCGGTCGCCTCCACTCTCGCGACGGCCGGCGACAGGCGCAACGCGCAACTGACCTCGAGGCGAGCCGGCCGCGTCACCAGGCGGCCGTCACCAGCGGTACCAGCCGCGCCGTCCGCCGGCGTCTGCCGCGCCGCCGATGAAGAAGCCGATCAGCCACACGATCACGGCGGCGATCAGGATGAACCACAGCACGTGCGCGGCAAAGCCGAGGCCGCCGAGCACGGCGAGCAGGAGCAGCAGAACGATGAGCGCAACCATCGCGGTCCCCTCTCAGTCGGGAATAAGGCCGGGTGGATCGCTCTCCACCTTTCCCGCTCGCGCGGTGCTCCATGCTCGCAATCCGCCAGATGGAGCATCGCCCGGTGCCGAATCCTCGACGCCGGGCCCAGGGAAGATCGTCCGCGATCGCCGACCATCCTGTCCATGCAGAGCACTTCACCCATTCGCCGCTACGTGTTGCTGCGTCAGCGGGGGCACGACGTGACGGCGTCGCGCTGGAGCATGGAGCGCATCGCTCCCACTCCGCGCGGAGCCGGCCGCGCTCCGGCCGCCGCCGAGCAGCCCGCGAAGCGTGCGGACGCCGGCGCATAGCGCAGGCGGTCACCGACTCCCATCCGGCGCGTCCGGCCCATGGCCACTCCTCTTCGGGTCTCTCCTCCTCGTCGAGAACATTGGCAGGCCGGGCGCGCCGGGCGGGCCGCTGTGATGTCGCCCGGAGGCAATCGCTCGCGATTGCCAGAGGGCGAAACCGCTCTCGGCACGCGCTTGCGATTGCCGTAGGGCGAAACGCCTCTCGGCACTCGCCTGCCATTGCCGCAGGGCGAAATCGCCCTCTCAGCCGGCCGCCAACGACTCGGGCACCGGCACATCCGGCGTCCGCGCCACGTTCAGCGCCAGCACGAGCAGGTGCAGGCCGGCGGACAGCACGCGGCCGGGCGCAGGAGCGGCCGCAAGGCGCTCGGAGGCGTCCAGCAGCTCGAGAATCACCCGGCAGTGGGCGGCCTGCGGCGCGTCGGCCGGCACCGCGCAGGCGAGCCGTGCGAGCGCACGCATCTCCTCGCCCGACTGGCCACGGACCATCTGCGCGAACGCGCCGACGAGGAACGTCGCGACGCGGTCGAGCAGCACGTCGACTGCGACCCGTTCGGTCCGCGGCGCGGGTCCGCCGTCCGCCGGCTCCTCGCCGTCGAGCAGGCGCGCGAGCTGCCCGCCCAGCACGAGCCGCAGCTGCGCGTCGTCCAACCCGACCTGGCGTCCCGAGCGCGACGCCAGCAGCATGGCGGTCGGGATGCGGCCGTACGGCGCGTCGCTCGCGAACAGGATCTGGCCGGGCGGGACGGTCGCGAACAGCGCGAGCAGGTCGCTCGGCGCCCACCACGAGGTGTCGAAGCAGAGGTTCGGCAGCTCCTGCGCGCAGCGTCCGATCCACGCGAGGTCGCTGATCGCCGCATGCGCGAGGATCAGCCGCACGCCCGGGTAGCGCGTGCAGATCTCGACCGCGTGCGCCCCGAGCGCCGGGATCCCGCGCCCGGCGTGGACGAGCACCGGCAGCTGCCGCTCGTGCGCGAGCGCCCACACCGCGTCGAGCGCCGGGTCGTCGAGCTCGTGGCTGTCGCCGCGCGGGTGCAGCTTGAGCCCGCGCGCGCCTGCATCAAGTGAGCGCCGCGCCTCCTCGGCAGGCCCGTCGCGCGGGTCGAGGCGGGCGAACGCGACGAGCCGTCCCCCCGACGCCTCCGCAGCCGCGATCACGGCGGCGTTCGGCGCGCGGTAGCCGCCGGGCTCCTGCAACGGGAAGACGGCGGCGCGCGCGTCCGCCTGCTCGACGGCGGCGAGCAGCTCGGCGGGTGAGCAGCGCATCGTGTCGGGGTCGTGCTGCCCGACGTGGGTGTGGACGTCGAAGACGTCCGCGTCGTTCCGCGCACGCTCCTGCGCGTACCAGCGCAGCAGCGGCGGATCGACCTCCAGCACGTGGCTCAGCCGCGGTTGCGGTGGCGGCGGTGCAGGAGCGCCGCGAGCGCGGCGCCGAGGGCGGTGGCCGCGGCTGCCAGGCGGCGCCGCGAGGGGCCGTGCGGCGCCACCGGCGGCGGCGCGAAGACGACGTGCCGAGGCGGCGCCGGCATCGCGAACTGCTCCGCGGCGAGCACGTCGTGCGGCTCGTCGGACGCATTGGGCTCCGGCGGCAGCTCGACCGGACGGTCGTGCCACACGGCTTCGGGCCCGGGCATCGCGAACTCTTCGGCGGCGAGCACGTCGTGGGGCTCGTCGGACGCATTCGGCTCGGGCGGAATCCCAGCCGGAGCGTGCTCGTGATCGCTCATGCGCCCATCTTCGCAGATTCCCGCAGAGCGCTCGGGAGAATCGCGACCAGCTACCCTGTGGCGACGGAAATCTGATGCTCTACCGCTGAGATCTGCTTCGGTTCCTATACTCAGCTCAAGGCATGGGCACGCCACCAGTGCACCGCCGCCCGAACGAAAGCGAAACCCCACCATGAGCAGACTGCTGCTGGTCCCCCTCGAGGACGTCGTCGTCTTCCCGACGATGACGGTGACGCTGACCGTGGACGTCGGCGAGGAGCAGCGCGTCCTGCTCGTCCCGCGCCACGAGAGCGCGTTCGCCAACGTCGGCACCGTCGCCGACGTGAGCGACCGTGTGCGCCTGCCCGGCGGCGGCCACGCCGTCGTCCTCACCGGACTGCACCGCGGCGTCGCCGGCGCCGCCACCACCGCACCCGACGGGAAGCTGTACGTCGAGGTCGAGGACCATCCCGACGCCGTGCCGGTCGACGGCCGCACGCGCGAGCTGGAGCGCGAGTACCGCGCGATCGTCGAGGAGCTGCTCGAGCTGCGCGGCGACGACGGCCGCATCCAGGCGTTCGTGCGCGCGATCAGCGAGCCCGGCACGCTCGCCGACACGGCCGGCTACTCCCCTGACTTCGGCTTCGAGCAGAAGGTCGAGCTGCTGTCCACGCTCGAGGTGACCGAGCGGCTCGAGCTGGCCGTGCGCCTCCAGCGCGAGCGGCTCGCCGAGCTGCAGGTGCGCAAGCGCATCCGCGACGACGTCGAGTCGGGCGCGGAGCAGCAGCAGCGCGAGTGGTTCCTGCGCAGACAGATGGACTCGATCCGCAAGGAGCTCGGCGAGGACGACGCGTCCGTCGTCGAGGAGTACCGCGCGAAGATCGCCGACGCCGGCATGCCGGACGACGTGCGCCAGCAGGCCGAGAAGGAGCTGGGCCGGCTCGAGCGCATGGGCGAGCAGTCGGGCGAGGCGAGCACGATCCGCAGCTACCTCGACTGGCTGATCGCCGTGCCGTGGTCGAAGCGCTCGGAGGAGCGGCTCGACCCCGTCCACGCGCGCGAGGTGCTCGACGCCGACCACGCGGGCCTCGACGACGTCAAGGAGCGCATCACCGAGTACCTGGCGGTGCGCAAGCTGCGGGCCGATCGCGGGCTCGACCCCGTGCCGGCTCCCGGCGGCGACGCCGCAGAGGGCGGCGACGATCGCCCGCAGCCGCGCGGCGATGGCGAGGCTTCGCCCTCCGGCGATCGCAAGCGGCCGCCTTCGCGCGACGTCGCCGCAGCCGGTGCGATCCTCACCCTGATCGGCCCCCCGGGCACCGGCAAGACCTCGATCGGCGAGTCGATCGCGCGGGCGACCGGGCGCGAGTTCGTGCGCATGTCGCTCGGCGGCGTGCGCGACGAGGCCGAGATCCGCGGCCACCGGCGCACGTACATCGGCGCCCTCCCCGGCCGCCTGGTCCGGGCGCTGCGCGACGCCGGCACGATGAACCCGGTGATCATGCTCGACGAGGTCGACAAGGTCGGCGCCGACTGGCGCGGCGACCCGAGCGCGGCCCTGCTCGAGGTGCTCGACCCGGCGCAGAACCACTCGTTCCGCGACCACTACCTCGACGTCGAGATCGACCTCTCCGGCGTGCTGTTCATCGCCACGGCGAACGTCGCCGAGTCGATCCCCGGCCCGCTGCTCGACCGCATGGAGGTCATCCGCTTCGACGGCTACACGACGGCCGAGAAGACGGCGATCGCGCGCGACTACCTGTGGCCGCGCCAGCTCGAGCGCAACGGCCTGCGGCCCGACGAGGTCACGATCGGCGACGAGCTGCTGGAGACGGTCGCGCGCGAGTACACGCGCGAGGCCGGCGTGCGCCAGCTCGAGCGCGAGCTCGGCACGCTGCTGCGGAAGACCGCGACGAAGATCGCCGCGGGCAGCGCGCAGGCGCCGGTGGCGATCGACCTCGAGGCGGTGCGCGAGGGGCTCGGGCGCCAGAAGCACTTCCAGGAGGCCGCGATCCGCACGGCGGTGCCGGGCGTCGCGACCGGCCTGGCGGTCACCGGCACCGGCGGCGACGTGCTGTTCGTCGAGGCCGTGCGGATGCCCGGCGAGCGCAAGGACGCGCTCGTGCTGACCGGCCAGCTCGGCGACGTGATGAAGGAGTCGGCGCGGATCGCGCTCTCCTACGTGCGCGGCCATGCCGAGGAGCTGGGGATCGCGGTGGAGACGGCCGAGGGCGAGTTCCACGTGCACGTCCCCGCGGGCGCGATCCCGAAGGACGGGCCGAGCGCCGGCGTCACGATGGTCACCGCGCTCGCGTCGCTGCTGTCGGGCCGCCCGGTCAGGCACACGGTCGGCATGACCGGCGAGGTCACGCTGCAAGGCCGCGTGCTGCCGATCGGCGGGCTGAAGCAGAAGGTCCTCGCGGCGCACGCCGCCGGGCTCACCGACGTGATCCTGCCGGAGCGCAACCGCGGCGACCTCGACGACGTGCCCGCCGACGTGCGCGAGCAGATGGCGTTCCACTTCGCGATGTCGGTCGACGAGGTGCTCGCCGTCGCGCTCGAGCCGTCGCGGACCCCGGCCGCGATGTGACGTCGCCCGCAGGTCGGCCGCTTGCGGTGATGTGACGTCGCCCACAGGTCGGCCGCTCGCGGCGACCGGAGGGCGAACCCCCAATCCCCATGCTTGACCGCCGGCACGACGCTCCGTCATTCTGAGCGTCGAGCCGGCCGGCAGGGGGCCGCCGGCCTGACCAAGGGGGAACCACATGTCCGGCGTACGCCGGCTGCTCGCCGCCGCCGCAGCGGCGCTCTGTCTCGTCGCGCTCGCCGCACCGGCTGCGCTCGCCGTCTTCCCGAACTCGATGGCGGCCACGGGCGACTCGATCACGCGCGCGTTCAACACGTGCAGAACGGCCTTCACCGACTGCCCGGCCAACTCATGGGCGACGGGCACGGAAGTGGCCGTCAACAGCTTCTACCTGCGCATCCTCGAAAGAAACGCCGCGATCAGAGGCAACCTATTCAACGACGCCGTCTCCGGCGCGAAGATGACGAACCTGTCCGGTCAGGTGACGAACGTCGTCAGCCAGAGAGTCGACTACCTGACGATCGAGCTGGGCGCCAACGACGTCTGCACCAGCAGCGAGGAAACGATGACGTCCGTCGCGAGCTTCAGAACGAGCTTCGAAAGCGCGATCAGAACGCTGAGAGAAAGACTCCCCGGCGCGCGCATCTCGGTCGGCTCGATCCCGAACATCTACAACCTGTGGAGCGTCCTCCACACGAACAGCTCGGCGACCGCCACCTGGAGCCTGTTCTCGATCTGCCAGTCGATGCTCAGAAACCCGACCTCCACGTCGAGAGAAGACGAAGAACGGCGCCTGCGCGTGCAGAGACGCGAGGTCGAATTCAACACGGTGCTCGAAAGCGTGTGCGCGACGTACGAACAGTGCAAGTTCGACAGAAACACCGGCTACGAATACAGATTCGAAGCCGGCGAGGTCTCGACGAACGACTACTTCCACCCGAGCGTGAGAGGTCAGGCGACGATCGCGAGAATCGAGTGGGGCGTCACGTGGGTCTTCTGACCTGACGGTTCGGCGAACGCACGGCGCCGTGATCGGACGATTCGCTCCGGTCACGGCGCGGTAGCGTGAGCACATGAGCACGATCTCCCCCACGCACGAGCAGGACGTCGTCACGCGCGTCCCGAAGGGCCTCTTCATCGGCGGCGGCTGGCGCGACGCCACCGGCGGGCGCACGCTCGCCGTCGAGGACCCGTCCACCACCGCGTCGCTGTGCGAGGTCGCGGACGCGACGCCGGAGGATGCGATGGCCGCGCTCGACGCGGCCGTCGCGGCCCAGGCCGACTGGGCGCAGGTTCCGCCGCGCGAGCGCGGGGAGATCCTGCGGCGGGCGTACGAGGCGGTCACCGCGCGCGCGGAGGAGCTGGCGTTGCTGATGACGCTCGAGATGGGCAAGCCGCTCGCGGAGTCGAGAGCGGAGGTGCTCTACGCGGCGGACTTCCTGCGCTGGTTCGGTGAGGAGGCCGTGCGGATCGAGGGCCGCTTCGCAGTCGCGCCGAACGGCGGCAGCCGCATGCTCACGATGCGCCAGCCGGTCGGCCCGTGCCTGCTGATCACGCCGTGGAACTTCCCGCTCGCGATGGGCACGCGCAAGATCGGCCCGGCGATCGCGGCCGGCTGCACGATGGTCGTCAAGCCCGCCAAGCAGACGCCACTGTCGATGCTCGCGCTCGCCCAGATCCTCGCCCACGCAGGCCTGCCCGGCGGGGTGCTGAACGTCTTCACCGCGAGATCCGCGGGCGACACGACCGGCCCACTGATCGACGACCCACGGCTGCGCAAGCTGTCGTTCACCGGCTCGACGGAGGTCGGGCGCACGCTGATGGCGCAGGCGTCGAAGCACGTCCTGCGCGTGTCGATGGAGCTGGGCGGCAACGCCCCGTTCGTCGTCTTCGAGGACGCCGACCTCGACGCCGCGGTCGAGGGCGCGATGGTCGCGAAGATGCGCAACATCGGCGAGGCCTGCACGGCCGCGAACCGCTTCCACGTGCACGCGTCCGTCGCCGACGCGTTCACGCAGAAGCTCGCCGCACGCATGGGTGCGCTGAAGGTCGGGCGCGGCGTCGAGGACGGCGTGCAGGTCGGCCCGCTGATCGACGACACGCAGCGCGACAAGGTGCGCGAGCTGGTCGAGGACGCCGTCGCGAAGGGCGCCCGCCGCGTCGTCGGCGGCCCGGAGGCGATCCCCGACGAGCCGGGACACTGGTTCCCGCCGACGGTTCTCGCCAGCGTGCCGGACGACGCGAGGCTGCTGCGCGAGGAGATCTTCGGTCCCGTCGCCCCGATCGCGGCGTTCGACAGCGAGGAGGAGGCGATCGCCGCCGCCAACCGCACCGAGTACGGCCTCGTCGCCTACGTCTACACGCGCGACCTCGACCGCGCGCTGCGCGTGATCGAGCGGCTCGAGACCGGGATGGTCGGGCTCAACCAGGGCCTCGTGTCCAACGCCGCCGCCCCCTTCGGCGGCGTCAAGCAGTCCGGCTTCGGCCGCGAGGGCGGCCGCGAGGGCATCGACGAGTACCTGTCGGTGAAGTACGCGGCGATCAGAGCCTGAGCCTGACAGCCGGAAACATATGTATATTTCCCGGCCCACCTCAGAAGAAGGGGTGGATTTTTACGGGTGGGTGGGCGGATCGACGACCTGGCCACCGCCTTCCTTGCGTGGCGTTGCTATCGCGCACGCTCCGGACGGCCGAATCCTGCAGCCCAGCGCAAGGTCTACTTCGTCGACCCGTTGATCGCCCAGCTCGTGCACCTGCGCACCGACGCCGTGCCGGCACCGGATCTCTCGCTGCTGAACGAGCAGCAGATCGGACTGCACCTCTCGCGGGCGACATCGCTGGACCGCCCCTCAGCGTTCGTGGAGTCCGACACCGTCATGTTCGAGCGCACCAGCACCGGGGCCGAGATCGACTTCGTGGGACCAGCCCTCGACATCCCGTTCGAATGCAAGTACGAGGACAAGCCATGGAAGCGCGCGACGCTCACCATGCGGGCGCGATACGGCCGCGGCGTGCTCGCCACGCGAACGCCGCTCGAGACATCCTTCGATCACAGCGAGCCTTCCGTATGGGCAATCCCGGCCGGCATGCTGGCTTGGCTGATCGACCGAGTCACAGACTCACCCACGGGCACCGCGTCCTAGCCTCCTTCAGGTCGATCAGCCTGGGCCGGCTCGAAGCCGCGGCACTCCATGACCGCGATCCGCGGGTAGCGCGGGAAGGACGGATCGGTCTTCGAGCGGCGGCAGAGCGAGAAGACGGAGCCGCGGCGGTTCGGCACGAGCTGCTGGTGGACGCAGGCGTTGCAGAGCCCGGCGGGCGGCGGCGGGGCCGCGGGGCGGGGCGGCTCGTCGGGCTGCGGCGGAGCGGCCATCGAACGCCACTATACTTTCTGAAGCATGCAGACGTTCACCCGGCTCCTCGGCTTCCTGCGCCCCCATCGCCGCGGCGTGATCGTCTCGTTCCTGTTCGCCGCCGCCGCGATGGCCGCGGGCGTCGCGATCCCGTGGCTGACCGGCCAGGCGATCGGCGCGATCACCCACCACGACCGCAGCAAGCTCGTCTGGTTCGCGGTCGCCGTCGGCGCCGCCGGCGCGCTGCGCCTCGGCCTCAGCGTCGGCCGCCGGCTCGTCGCCGGCCGCGTCTCGCTCGCCGTCGAGTACGACCTGCGCGCGCGCCTCTACTCGCACCTGCAGTCGCTCGAGCTCGGCTTCTTCGACCGCCAGCAGACCGGCCAGCTGATGTCGCGCGTGACGGTCGACCTGCAGGCGGTGCGCTTCTTCCTCGGCTACGGCCTGATCTTCATCGGCCAGTCGTTCTTCACGCTCGCGCTCGCCGCGGTCGCGATGTTCATCATCCAGCCGGTGCTGGCGCTGATCGCGCTCGCGCCCGTCCCCTTCGTCGTGCTCGTCGCGTTCCGCTACGGCCGCCGCTCACGCCCGGCGATGCAGGAGGTCCAGCAGCGGATCGCCGAGCTGACGGCGGTCGCGCAGGAGAACGTCTCGGGCGTGCGCGTCGTGAAGGCGTTCGCGCGCGAGCAGCTCCAGCTCGCGCGCTTCCGCCACCAGACCAGACGCGTCTTCGACCAGTCGATGTACACGACGCGGCTGCAGGCGCGCTACGCGCCGATGATCGGCTTCCTCCCCTACCTCGGCCTCGCCGCGATCCTGCTCGTCGGCGGGCGGGCGGCGATCGACGGCTCGATCGACATCGCCGTCTTCACCGCCTTCTACGGCTACGTGCTGATGCTGACGGGGCCGATGCGCACGCTCGGCTACATGCTCGGCGCCGCCCAGCGCGCGACCGCCTCCGGCGCGCGCATCTTCCAGGTGCTCGACCGTGCACCCGGGATCGTCGCGCCGGCAGGCGCACCGCCGCTGCCGGACGGACGCGGGCGCATCGAGCTGCGCGACGTGTCCCTCACGTACGAGGGCGCGAGCCGCCCGGCACTCGAGGACGTCGACCTGACCGTCATGGCGGGCAGCACCGTCGCGCTCGTCGGCGGGACCGGCTCCGGCAAGACGTCGCTCGTCTCGCTGCTGCCGCGCCTCTACGACGTCACCGGCGGGGCGGTGCTGATCGACGGCGTCGACGTGCGCACGGTCGACCCCGCCTCGCTGCGCCGCGAGATCGCGGTCGTCACGGACGACCCGTTCCTGTTCTCCGCCACCGTCCACGACAACATCGCCTACGCGCGTGGCGGACAGGGCGCCGTCTCGCGCGCGGAGGTCGAGGAGGCGGCGCGGCGCGCGCACGCCGACGGCTTCGTGCGCGAGCTGCCCGACGGCTACGACACGATGATCGGCGAGCGCGGCCTGACGCTCTCCGGCGGCCAGCGCCAGCGGATCGCGATCGCGCGCGCGCTGCTCGCAAACCCGCGCATCCTCGTGCTCGACGACGCGACGTCGTCCGTCGACGCCTCGACCGAGCAGGAGATCAAGCTCGCGCTCGGCGAGGTGATGGAGGGCCGCACGACGTTCGTGATCGCCCACCGCCTGTCGACGATCGCGCTCGCCGACGAGATCGTCGTGCTGGAGCGCGGCCGCATCGTCGCGCACGGCACGCACGACGAGCTGCTCGCGCAGGAGGGGCTCTACCGCGAGATCGTCGAGAAGGGGCTGCCCGACCAGGTCTTCCTGACACGTAAGCCGATCGAGGAGGACGTGGATCCGGCGACGAACGGACGTGGACCTCGTCCCGCGGTCGCTGCCGCGGCACCCACCCCGGCCGCCGCGGAGACGGGTTTCGCCCGCCGGTCATCGCAAGCGACGACCTTCGGGCGACGTCACGGCGACGAGGGCGTCAGCGCCTTGGCGAGCGGCGCGCTCGGCTCGCTCACGACGGCCGGCCGCGAGCAGGACCGCCTCGCCGAGCTGCGCCGCCGCCTGCGCCAGACGAGCGGCCGCGGGCGCAAGGTGCGCGGACTGATCGAGCTGCTGCGGCCCTACCGCGGCCGCGTCGCGCTGATGTTCGGCACGCTGATCGTCGCGACCGGCGCGACGCTCGCGCCGATCCCGCTCGCGACGCAGGCGATCGACAAGGGCATCCAGCAGCACGACGTCGCGGCGCTCGACGTGATCGTGCTCGTGTTCCTCGCCGCCGCGCTCGTGTCGTGGGGCGCCTCCGCCGCGCAGACCTACCTGACCGGCTGGGTCGGCCAGCGCGCGCTGCAGGACCTGCGCGTGCAGCTCTTCCGCCATCTCCAGTCGCTGTCGCTCAGCTTCTACTCGCGCGTGCGGTCCGGCGTCGTGATCTCGCGCATCACGAACGACGTCGAGGCGCTCGACTCGCTCGTCAGCGACGGGATCGTGACGCTCTTCCAGTCGACGCTGACGCTGCTCGGCGTCGTCGTGATCCTCGTCGCGATGGACGCCCAGCTGGCGCTCTACACGTTCCTCGCGATCCCGCTGCTGGCCGCCGCCGCGCTCGCCTTCCGGATCGCCTCGGCCGACGCCTTCCGCCGCACGCGCGAGCGGATCGCCGCGATCACCGGCTATCTCCAGGAGACGCTGTCGGGCATCCGCGTCGTGCGCTCGTTCGGCCAGGAGCAGCGCCACGTCAGCCGCTTCGCCGACCTCAACACGGCCAACCGCGACGCGAACATGACGACCGTCTACCTCAACGCCGCCTACTTCCCCGGCGTCGAGCTGCTGTCTTCGCTCGTGACCGTCGGGATCCTCGTGATCGGCGGCTTCGAGGTCATCGGCGGGCACACGCAGACAGGCATCGTGTTCGGCTTCATCGCCGCGCTCAACCAGTTCTTCGACCCGATCCAGCAGCTCTCCCAGCTCTACACGACCTACCAGTCCGGGATGGCGGCGCTCGACAAGATCTTCGAGCTGCTCGACGAGGAGCCGGAGCTGGTGGACCGCCCGGGCGCCGTCGAGCTTGAGGCATTGCGCGGGGAGCTGAGCTTCGAGCACGTGTCGTTCCGCTACGGGGACGACGACGCGGGGCCGTGGGCGCTGCGCGACGTCGACCTGCACGTCGCTCCCGGGCAGACGGTCGCCCTGGTCGGCGAGACCGGCGCCGGCAAGTCGACGCTCGCCAAGCTCGTCGCGCGCTTCTACGACCCGACCACCGGCGTGGTGCGGGTCGACGGCCACGACCTGCGCGACGTCGCCGCCGGCTCGCTGCGCGCGCGCATGGGAATCGTGCCGCAGGAGGGCTTCCTGTTCAGCGGCACGATCGGCGAGAACATCGCGTTCGGGCGCCCCGACGCGACGCCCGAGGAGATCGCCGCCGCCGCTGCCGCCGTCGGCGCCGACGTGTTCGTGGACGAGCTGCCGCTCGCCTACGACACCGAGGTCGGCGAGCGCGGCGTGCAGCTGTCCGCCGGCCAGCGCCAGCTGATCGCGTTCGCGCGCGCGCTGATCGCCGACCCGCGCATCCTCGTGCTCGACGAGGCGACCTCGAACGTCGACATCCAGACCGAGACGCGCATCGAGCTGGGCCTGCGCCGCCTGCTCGCCGGCCGCACCGCGATCGTCATCGCCCACCGCCTCTCCACCATCCGCCACGCCGGCCTGATCGTCGTCCTCGACGGCGGCCGCATCGTCGAGCAGGGCACGCACGACGAGCTGATCGCGGCCGAGGGCGCGTACTGGGCCCTCTACCAGGACTGGGCCGAGCAGGCAGTTGCGTAGGGATCCGTCTCGCGGCGCCGGGCGTGAGGCGATCCCGTTCACAGGCACCCAGCCTGCTCTCGGGATCGCCTCACGCCCGGCATCCACGATCCGGACGCCCTACGCAACCGCCTGCACGTGTAGCTTGCGCCGCATGCGAGACGAGTTCGCGCTCCTGCGGGGAGTGGCGGAGGAGGACGTCGCCGAGCTGCTGGAGCGGGCGCGGCGGCGGAGCTTCGCGGCGGGCGAGGTCGTCTTCCATGCCGGCGACCCGGCGGACACGCTGCACCTCGTGCGCTCCGGGCGCTTCGCGGTGCGCGTCACGACCGAGTTCGGCAGCACCGCGACGCTCAACGTCGTCGGGCCGGGCGGGGCGTTCGGGGAGCTGGCGCTGCTGACGCGGGACGCCACGCGCGCGGCGCCGCGCAGCGCGACGGTCGCGGCGCTCGAGCAGGCGGAGACGCTGTCGATCCACCAGCTCGACTTCAAGCGCCTGCGCACGCGCCGCCCGCAGATTGACGCGCTGCTCGTCGAGATCCTCGCCACGCGCGTGCGCGAGCTGTCCGAGCAGTTGGTCGAGGCGCTCCACATCCCCGCCGACACGCGCGTGCGGCGGCGGCTGCTCGACGTCGTCTGCGCCTACGGTCCCGCCGAGGCGGGCGCCGTCGTGCCGCTCACGCAGGAGGAGCTCGCGTCGCTCGCCGGCACCTCGCGCGCGACGGTCAACAGAGTGCTGCGCGACGAGCAGCAGCGAGGCACGCTGACGCTCTCGCGCGGGCGCACGACGCTCGTCGACCCCGACGCGCTCGCCGCGCGTGCGCGTGGCGCCTTCGGCTGAGGCCGGCCGGACTCAGGGCCGTCGCGCCGGCGCCAGGAAGCGCGCGCCGGCCGGCACGAGCACCGTCTTGCGCAGCACGAACGAGCGCACGGCGACGAGCCCCTTCGAGACGATCACGAGCGTGCCGGGCCGCACGTCGTCGGGGCAGCGGTCGACGATCGTCCAGCGGGTGCCGCGGACGGTCGCCGCGCCGTAGCGGCCGCGGGTGCGGATGCGGCCGCGCGCGCGGACCTGCAGTCGGCGGCCGTGCTTCGCGCGCTTGGCCGCGTGAGCGCGCGGGGGCCCCGCAACGGCCGCGGCCGCGGCCGCGGCCCGCCGCTTCCCCGACGCCGGCCCGCATCCGCGCAGGCGGCCGGACAGCCGCAGCTCTCCGGGCCGCTGGCCGAGGTCGTACGCGGACGGCTGGTCGACGATGAAGCTGCCGCCGGTCGCGATCGCCTTCGCGCGCTTCCCCGTGGGAGTGGTCGTGAAGTAGACGACGACGCTGCCGTCGCCGGCATCGAGCTCGCTGCCCATCGGCAGGTTGACGATCGACGCCAGCGGCACGAATCTGCGCGTGCCCGGCAGCCGCACGAGCACGCGGCCGACGCGCTGCTTGACGACGACGCTCCTGCCGAGCACCGGCGGCGAGATGCCGAGTGGCGGCGTCGGGTCGAGCGAGTTGTCGGGCGGCGTCGTCTGCGCGGCGATCGAGCGCACGCGGTGGTTGAACGCGTCGGCGATCAGCAGCCGGGCGCCGTCCTGCGCGATCCCGCGCGGATGCGACAGCTGCGCGGCGGCCGGGTCGCCGCCGTCGCCGCCGAAGCCGAGCGTGCCCGTGCCCGCGAGCGTGCGGATCGTCCCGTCGGTGCCGACGAGTCGCACGCGCTCGTTCGCCGAGTCGGCGATCGCGATCGAGCCGTCGGCCAGCGCCGCGACGCCCTCGGGGCCGTTCAGCAGCGCCTTGCCGGCGGGGCCGCCGTCGCCGCCGAACCCTGCGGTCGAAGAGGCGCCCGCGACCGTACGGATCGTCCCGTCGGCGTCGACGCGGCGGATCCGGTCGTTGCCCGTGTCGGCGATCAGGAAGCCGCCGCCGGCGAGCGGCGCGACGGCTGTCGGCGCGCTGAGCGCGGCCGAGGTCGCGAGCCCGCCGTCGCCGGCGAAGGCGGCGGCGCCGGTCCCGGCGACCGTCGTCACGATGCTGCTCGCAGAGACGCGGCGGATGCGGTTGTTGCCCGTGTCGGCGATCAGGAAGCTCCCGTCCGCAAGTGCCGCGACGCCGGCCGGCTGGTTGAGCTGCGCGCCCTGCGCGCCGTCGCCGTCGCCGCCGAAGCCCGGCGCGCCGTTGCCGGCGACGCTCGTGATGACGCCGTCGGCGGAGACGCGGCGGATGCGGTTGTTGCCGGTGTCGGCGATCAGGAACCCGCCGCCCGCGCCGACGAGCGGCGACACGCCGCGCGGCTGGTTCAAGCGCGCGGCGGGATCCGTCGCGGGAAGGCCGTCGCCCCCGAACGCCCCGCTCGCACCGACGGCCGGGCCCGCGCCCGCGACGGTCGTGATCGTCCCGGCTGCGTCGACCCGGCGGATGCGGTGGTTCGAGGTGTCGGCGATCAGGTAGGCGCCGCCGCCGAGCGACGCCACGTCCGACGGGCTCGTCAGCAGCGCGCTCGTCGCGGAGCCGCCGTCGCCCGCGAAGCCGCCGTTCCCGCTGCCCGCGGCCGTCTGGATCGTCTGCCCTGCGGCGCCGTGCACGACGCCGGTCGTGCCGACGCCGACGAGCGCAAGCAGCGCGAGCGTCGCGAGCAGGCGGAGGACGGCGGTGCGGGTACGTGCGGGCATCGAGAGGGAATGTCGCGCGTTTCGCGCCACGGGACTGTCGCAGAGGTGACGCACACGGTGTCGAATGCGCCACACTCCCGCCCATGCCGCGGCGCCCCCCAGCCCGCCTCGCGCGCGCTCTCGTCGTGGGCCTCGTGGCGCCGGCCGCGGCCGGCCTGCTCCTCGTGAGCGGCGTGCTCGGCGGCTTCGAGCGCAACCTCGTCGACGAGCGCTACCAGCTGCGCGGCACCCATCCGACGCCGGACGTCGTCGTCGTCGGCATCGACGAGGACACGGTCGCCAACCTCGACTTTCCGTTCCACCGCGCCCTGCACGCGCGCGCGATCCGAGCGCTCCTTGCCGCGGGTGCCCGCGCAGTCGCATACGACGTGCAGTTCGCGGCCGGCTCCTCCCACCCGGCCGACGACCGCGAGCTGCTGCGCAGCGCTGCCGATCCCCGCGTCGTGCTGGCAACGGCGGAGGTCTACGCGTACGACCACCTGCCGGGCGTCGTCGGCGCACGCTGGCTGCTCGCACACGGCGGGCGGATCGGATCCGTCCTGCTGCCGCTCGACGCCGACGGCGTGTGGCGGCGGATGGACGCGCGGGTCCAGGGGCTGCCGGCGCTCTCGGTGCTCGCCGCCAGCGGCAACCCGTCCGCGGGCGAGCATCCGATCGACTTCGCCGGGCCGCCGGGCACCGTCCGCGAGATCCCGTTCCTCGACGTCCTCGCCCGCCGCTTCGACATCGCTGCGGTCCGCAACCGCGTGGTCGTCGTCGGTGCGACCGCCTTGACGCTGAAGGACAGCTGGCCGACCGCCGCCGGCGGCGGATTGATGCCCGGCCCCGAGATTCATGCCAACGCGATCCAGACCGTCCTCGACGGCTATCCGCTGCGCGACGCGTCGTCGTTCGTCGCCGTCCTGCTCGTGCTCGCGGCCGGGCTGCTCGCGCCGCTCGCGACGCTCGCCGGCTCGCCGAGTCGCGCGCTTGCGCAGGCGCTCGGCGCGGGCGTGCTCGGCGTGCTCGTGCTGCTCGGCGGCGCGCAGCTCGCGTTCGACGCGGGCACGATCGTCCCGGTCGCGGCGCCGCTGCTCGCGCTCGCGCTCGGGACCGTCGGCGCGGTCGCGCTCACGTACGTCTTCGAGGTGCGTGCGCGCCAGCGGCTGCGCGCGACGTTCGAGCGCTTCGTGCCGCCGAACGTCGCCGCCGAACTGCTGCCCGGCGACGGCGCCCTCCCCCGGCTGGAGAGCCGCCGCCTCGAGGCGACGGTGCTGTTCTGCGACCTGCGCGGCTTCACCTCGCTCGCGGAGCGGCTCGAGGCCGAGCAGGTGATCGCCGTGCTCAACCGCTACCTGGACCTCGTCTCCGCCGCGGTCTTCGCGCACGGCGGCACGGTCGTCTCCTTCCAGGGCGACGGCGTGCTGGCCGTCTTCGGCGCGCCACTGCCGCAGCCCGACCATGCGGCGCGCGCGCTCGCCGCGGCGCGCGAGATCCTCGACGACGCGCTGCCGCGCTTCAACGCCTGGCTGCTGGAGGAGCGGCTCGCCGACGGTCCGCTCGACGCCGGCATCGGGCTCAACACCGGCAACGTGATGTCGGGGCTCGTCGGCTCCGCGCGGCGGGTCGAGTACGCCGCGGTCGGCGATGCGACGAACGTCGCGGCCCGCCTGCAGGCGCTCGGGAAAGACGCGCCCGGCCGGCTGTTCCTGTCGGACAGCACGCACATGCAGCTCGGCGCCGCAGCCGAGGGGCTGCGGCGCCATGGAGCCGTGGAGCTGCGCGGCCGCCGCGAGGCGGTGACCGTGTACGTCGCCGACTGAGCGACTACGGCTGCGCCGTCTTCGGGACGCAGATCGCGTAGGCGCGGAGCACGCGGTCGGCACCCGTGCGGTTGATGCCCGCGGCGCGCCAGCCCGTGATGTCGGCGGAGCCGCCGGTCGTCGGGAGCGGGAAGGACGAGTTGAGCTGCGCGTCGAGCT
>Ga0210410_10001656_pt1 | contig 20693 bp, 16 predicted proteins | sample IncBWC4MmetaG_FD_161058 | JGI IMG/M metagenome (GOLD analysis project Ga0210410, IMG submission 161058) | Forest soil microbial communities from Barre Woods Harvard Forest LTER site, Petersham, Massachusetts, United States - Inc-BW-C-4-M | ecosystem: Environmental > Terrestrial > Soil >... | reverse complement strand
ATGGCCAGGATTTGCGAGGTCCTCGACAAAAATCGCCAGGCGGTCGACGAGCAGCGTTTGCGAAACGCGGTCCATCACCGAGCCGAGCATGGGCTCCAGCCGCACTTCATTGGTGAGCGTGCGGCCGAACTCGATCAGCGTGCGGCGGTAGTCCAGGCGGTCGCGATAGAAGAACCGATCGAGACGAGCTTGAATCCATTCGCGGAAAGGCTGGAAGAGAAGTGCGGCGATCACGATGGCGATGATGCCGCCGACGGGGCCGTTCGCCTGGGCGTGAAAGATCTGCGGGATCAGCGCCACGAAGAAGAAATAAATCGTGGCTATGGCCGCCGTGGCCGCGGTATAGGCCAAGCCGCGCTTGAAGATGATGTCCACATCCATCAAGCGGTAGCGAATGATGGCGTAGCCGAAGCACAGCGGGATGAACACCAAGCTAATCGTCGAGAATTTCATCCAGGGCTTGGAAGCCGCATCGAAGGCGTACGGCAAGATGTAGAAAACGACGAACGGAAAAGTGCCGACGAAGGTACCAGCGGTGAGCCATTTCAATTGCTGCCGCAAGACGCCGGCAGGGGCTGCGCGATAATTGCGATAGAAAACCAATCCGGCCGCAAGAAAACACACACCGAGATAGCTGTAGGCGATTTTGTCGAGAAGGACACGCGAGCCAAGCCAGGGAACGAAACCGAGCGCCCCCAGGGCAGTGCTTGCATGAACGAGCAGAATCACCAGCGGCGGCAGATAGACAAAGCTGAGCTTGGAAAGAGAGCGGCTGGTTCCCTCCGTACGTTCCGGAAAGACCAGCGCAAAATGCAGCAGCAAGGCCGGCATGAGCACTTGCGTCAGGATTTTGATCCAATAAACCTCGTAGTCGAAGGTATCCAGCTTCCCGCTGTAGTGGAAGGAAAAGAAAATGAACGACACCAGGCAGAAAACGTAGAAGTGCACGGCGCGCGGGGCGTTCCAGCGGCGCGCAAAAATGAAAAGACCGATGAAGAGATAGATCAGGCCAACAGCGCGCGCATAATTCTCAATGGACGTGGGTTTCTCGGCCGGAGCGGTGACCAGCGGAGTCTCAAACTCCGCGTTGTTGCGGGCCAGTTTGTAGCGCACTTCGGTCCAAAGCCCGGCGCGCCAAAGCCGCTTGGTTACCTGCACCTGCCGGGTGACGGGCGCGCCATTGATGGCTAGCAGATGATCCCCCATGCGCACTCCAGCGCGGGCGGCCGGGGAATTGGCAGCCACTTGCTGGGCTTGAATCCCCTGGGTGGTATCCAGCCAAACCACCCCGTCGTCGGGAGTTTCGAATTCGCTCCTCTGGACGAAGTTGAGCCAGGCAAAAATCATGGCGGCCAGCGTGGCAAGCGCTAGCACAACGGCCCCGAGGCTGACTCGCAGGTTCTGCTTCATAAACGGCCCAGGCAGGGTGACACCCCGACTGAAAATCTTAGGTGCAAACCAATGTCCATTCCTTGGAAGAGTGTATTTGTAAAAACTTCCTTATATTTCAATAACTTACAGAATCCGAAGGCTGGGGATTTCTCGATAATCCGCTTTCTGGAAGGACGCATACAGCTTTTTAAAGTCCAAATTGCTCTTAAAACTGCAGGCTCAGCCCGCCCCGAAACGTGCGGAAAGCGGGCATCAGCGTCACACGACCGTCCTGGGTGTTCAGGGTGACGTAACCTTGAGCGAGGAGGTTGTCGCATTCTGCGTTGGCCTCCCAGCGGCCAGGGCCGAATTTGGGCAGCCGTTGGTGCACACCGACATGGAGGTACGGCTCCATGTCAAAGAGGGCTTCGCCAAAGCTGTCCACGCGAGTGAGCGTGGCACCGCCAATCCACTGGTAGCCCGCCGAGACCCTCGTGCCGAAGCGCGGCACCCTTCCGGAAACCTTGGCTCCAGCAGAGTGACGCCCTGCGGTGCGGAACAGCTCGCGGAGGGGTCCGGCCGCCGCGCTCGAAGGCGTCAGAGCGCCGGCAAAAGCATAAAGCGCGGTAAGTTCGACGTCATTGCCCAGCTTTTCCCGGTACGCCGCACGCGTGCCCCAACTGCTCGAAGAGCCGCCGTCATACGAGAAACCGTTGGAATAGACGTCCTGGAAAAAGTCAGCAGCGGGAAGATGGTTGCCACGGCCGAAGACGGCTACGTGGGTATTGTCCTCGTGAAAGGCCGCCACCTGCAATCTGCCACGCGCGCCCAGCTTACGTTCGGCGGCGACCTCCTCGTGGAAACCGCTTTCCAGCACGGGACGTCCTGCCCGCCACATGAGTACGGGGAATCCATCCAGTTCGTTCACTGCCGCCGCCAAGGTGTTTGCAGTTTCTCCGTCAAGCGTCTCGAGTGGTTCGGGGCCGGTTGGCATGGAAGCAAAAATCAGGGACCCGTGCCAATCATCAGAGATGCGCGCATCAAGCTGCAAGCGTGGGCGCAAAGAACTGGCCGAGCGGCCAAGACCGACCAAGACATACTCGCCGCCATATTCAAGGACAGCGCGGGTTCCAAAAACCATGGAACCGCCCTGGTCGATGCGCACGCCGCGAAACGTGGGGCCCATATCTCGCAGCTTCGATTCGCGCAGCACCAGCGCGGTGTGCGGCCCGGCGCCGAGCGAGCCGGTGGGCAGCCAAACCGTGGCGATGCCACCAGCGGGAGACTCGCCGTCATAACTCACCAGACCAGCAAGGAGCAGCCGACTGGTGAGACCAAGCTGCTGATCGTAAGCAAATGCAGTTGCAGGACTAGCGGGGAGACTGGAAACCGAACCGGGCCGGCGGGCGCCATCGGTAAACTCCAGCCGTCCTCGCGATGGCTCCGAGGGAACAGATTCCGAGTCCGCAGTGAAGGTGCCCAGTGGGTCCTGATCGACCCACTGAAGTACGGGCCGCACAGAAGTCGCGGAGCGCAGTACCCACTTCCAATCATCCGCTTCGCTGGCGGCCGAAGAAGGGGCGCGCCGCAACTGCTCGAGAGAAGCAAACATGGATTCCAGCTGGATCCGCACGAGCGTCGTAAGATTGGCGGTTACGCGGACGTGCTTTTCAAGGGTGGGGAGAAAACCTGCGAGGGTAACGCGCACGGTGTAGAAGCCCGGAGCCAGCCGCTCGCTGCGGAAAACTCCCTGCGTGTTGGTGAAAAAGCCGATGCCTGGCGCGGTCACCGCCACAGCCGATTCCGGGGTTACTTCGACAGTGGCGCCCATTTGAGGCGTGCCAGCCGTGTCTCGAACGACTCCTGAAAGAATCCCCTGAACAGACTTCAACTGCGCCACAGCCGGATTCGCTCCCAGTAAGGAGAACGCTGCGGCCAGGACCAGACCCCCCATGACTCGGACCTGTCCTTTATTCACTGCTGACTACCTCCCCGGAACCGTGTTGGCAGCTGCCTTGGTCGGCTCCAGCGGCCCCCGGACCGTAAAGTCCGCGGTCTTGGAAATAGACTGATTGGAAATGCCATCGTTGGCATTAATTTCGATCGTGTATTTGCCGGGAGCAAGCGATGCGAGCGGCAGCCATCTTTCGATGGTGACCTGGTCGCCGGTCTGCTTCATTTCTTCCGACGTTTCCTTGAATTGCAGCACCTGCTCGGCGCCCTTCTTCACGGTGAATTGGAAGGTGGCGCTGGACTTGTGGGTCTTGTCGTCGGGCTTGAGGTTGTAGACCTGGAGATAAATTCCCATGCGATCGCTGGTTGTGAAGTCGCTATTGAGGCGAGGCCGCACTTTGGTTGATCCCAAAACGAACTGTCCGGTGCCAATCTGTTTGGCAGGAACGTGCTCCAGCTGATCCGCTAGAATCAGCGTACTCGCGTCCAGCTTCTCATCCGCATAACGAGGCACGGCCAGCCTGGTGTTCACCACGCCGACGTTTCCGCTCTGCACGTCCTTGACGACGATATCAAGCCGGTAGAGGCCCGGGCGAAGGGGCACGGCCTTTTGATAAATCGACTGCAATTTAAGCGATTGTTGAAACAAGGAATCAGGAAAATCCTTGGAAACAGGATCCTCGAACGTCTGAACCACGCGGCCAGTCAACGTGCTAACGCGCCCGAAAACGTTCATCGTGGCCGAATGGATGCCGTCCTTCGATTGGAAGTTGAGCTGGCCGTTGGACACCTGGATGGTGATGGGAACCAACACGGTGTCGTTGGTTACCTTCATGAAATCCGTGCGCCAAGTGAACTTGAGTTGGTCGCGGACAATGCGCGCGGTCACAATCGCTTCGAGGTCCTTGAACTTGACCTCCGGCGGCTTCTGCACCTTGGCGTAGAGTTCCAAGCGATTAAACTCATCCATGCTTGCGGGCGTTCCACCCAGGGAGGTCGGGAGGTTGGTGCCGTCGGAGCGCGTAAAGCGGTCCGTCTTGGAGGCCATGCCCATCGATTCCAGCAAGCTCAATCCGGCGCCGGGCACGTGCAGCAAGGCATCCTTTTCCGAAGGATCCATGGTTAGGTGATATTCACCCGAACCGCTCGGGTCGACAAATTCCAGAATGACGTTCTCGCCAATTCCTTCCAAATAACGCCAACGCCAGGTTTCCCAGGGATAGGTGGTGGTCGAGCCCCCGCCTTCTTCCATCGGCCGATCGTAGGTACCGCCAGTGGGGTGGGAATCTACCTCATCCGCGGGACCCCACATGATGTACATGCGGCCGCGGTCCGTCTTCCAGCCAGGAATGCCGGAGGCATAGTGCTCGTTGGCGTAAGCGATGCGGCGGTAGTGCTCTTCTTTAAAATCGTTATCCGGAAGATCGGGATTGCTGCTGCGCCGTAGCCAGAACTGCTCGATAAACTGCTCGCGCTCTTCATTGGTATCAAGCTGAAGGAAGGCATTCCGCTCTTCTGGCGAAATGATATAGATTACGTCCTCGCCCAGCCACTGTCTGTACTGGGTGTCGAGTTCTTTGAGGGCCTTGCGTGCTTTCTGTTTCTGTTCTTTGCGTTGCTCTTTGGTGAGGGTCTGAGGGGGCGGAGGATTTGTGGGATCCTGGGCCTGTTGCGCCGAGCTACCTGGAGTAAGGATGGCAAACGAGAATGTAGTAGCAATTAGGGCACGAATTACCCATGGCATTGGCACACCTCAACTTCTAGGACGACTGAATTCTACCCCCGGACAAGACGCCCGTCAACCGGCGAATCTCCTACATTTTGTGGCACTTGTCCCTCGATTCCCGTTAGAACCGGGAAGATGGCAGAGGGTTGCCTGACAATTCTTGACCTGAACTTTCGGACAACCTTCGTCCCAAAGAAAACTTGCTAACCCGACTTTGACAACTGGGCGTTAAATTTCCCGCAAGGTGTTGACTCTACGTCCGAGACCTCAAAAGGTCTTCACTACAAATTTTTCATTTCTGCGACACCTTCTATCTCCTGCTGGACGATCCTCGGGGGTGGTTGAGCCGGTAGCTGCAGGTGCAATTCGTGGAGCAGCATCCGGTGTTCCTTCTCCGGTTGGGTGTATCGCGGGAGGATCAACAACCGCCCATCAGTCGTCGGCACCCGCACATCCACCATCTGAAGAGCGGACATCTTTTCCAGCACCGCTCGAGCGGTCAGCCCAGGCGCCAGAGCCCGCAAGCGCTGCCCCAGCGTGACATACAAACAGTAGGCCAAGAACGATACGAAGATATGTGCCTCGATGCGCGAATCCTTCTGGTGATGAATGGGTCGGATGGCCAGATCGTTCTTCAGAGCGCGAAAGACCGCTTCGATCTCCGTGAGCTGAACGTAGTGTCGCCACAGCACGGCCGGATCTTCCCCGCAAAGATTCGAGCGCAGCAGATAATGACCTTCGCTGCGAACGGATTGCCGGAGCTTGTCCTTTCGCAAGGAGAAGGTGAACGTCTTCGCGTTGACCGGCTGCTCCGGCTTCGGCACTTGCACTTCAACCAGGTGATAGACGCGACCCTCCTCGGCTTTGGCGGCTCCCAGTTTCAGCAGCAAGTCGTCAGGGAGGGAAGGATCTCAATGCACGCGGTGGTTGTGAACGTCAGAACCAACCAAAGTATCGAAAATCGCCAGGACGTGCCTGCGGTATTCCACCATGCGAGTGAATATATCGCGTAGCTCCGGCTCACGCTCCGCTTCTTTGTGCCATTTAGCGAGAACCAATGCGGGGACTTCGATGTCTTGGCGCAATTTCTCCGCGGAATGGCCACGCAGGAAGAGGCCGTAGAAGAAGGCCGCTTCCCGCTGGGGGAAGTCCAAGTCGTGGACGACTTCCGAGGGAACGATTTGTGGCAAGGTAGCCATAGAGAAAAATGCAGTTTATCGAAAAAATTTTCCCCGTCAAGTAGTACGCGGGGGTTCCTGCCGCCACTTGTGCAACTCCCTGTCCTTAGGGTTTAGGAACCCTCCTACAACAACTGGTACGACAGGGGGGTTGCCAGGCGCATCTAACGGCCGTAGGATGCTTAAAGGCATGTCAGGGTTACACAACACAGCGTCTGGAGGGGTCTTCGGGAGGCTTGCTCGATTTGGGCTCCTGAAAGGGCTGCGCTCGATCGAAATCGACAGAGACGAGTTTCGGCGGCAACTCAAGCGGAAACATGGACTTGAGGTGGCGGACTTCCGCCAGATGCACCGCGTGCCGGTAGCGCGCCTGGATGCCATCGCCAAGACGCTAATCCGAGACACGGAACGACTTGCGCTTCTCGAGGGGGCCGGCCTTGGCCTGGGCGGAATGATCACCATCATTCCAGATGCGGGGCTGCTCACCATTCTGACTCTACGCCTCATTCAGAGACTTTGCTTGCTTTACGGATTCGAGCAGCGTGGCGAGAGCGAACGGCTGGAGTTGTGGATGGCTGCTGCCGCGGCTACGGGCGTTGATTACGGCAAGGATCTTGCCGAAAAACAGATTCTTGAGAGACTCGCTCCGCGCATCGCAGAACGGCTGGCCGTGAAGCTCGGGCAGGAAACGGCGGAAAAGTGGGTCGGCCGTTTGATTCCCCTGGCCAGCTCGGTGATTGGCGGCGCTCTGAACTATGCCTTTGTGCGCGCCTGGGGCGCGCGCGTGCAGCGTAACCTGCGCCTGCGGCATGTTACCGTTAGGCCGGCTGCGGCAGCTCCTCCTGCTTCGAGTTCAGCCTATACTCCGGCGCGGCCCTTACTCGTCTAGCGTGCGCCGGGCACCTTGCCGCAGGCGGAACGCCTCCTCCCATGCAGAGCAACTCTTACCTTTGGCCCTTCACGCGCGGCAAGAAACGTCATGTGCGCGAGGCGGCCCTAAATCTAGGTTGGTCCCCGATCGCATTGTTTACGGCGATTCTCTCCCTCTTGCCAGTAGTATTTGTCCCGCCTATCGCACGTTGCCAGGACCCAGAAGAGATTAAGGGCGCTCCCGCCGAGCCCGCGGATGCCCAGGAAATCCGAGAGCAGATTGCGGCCGTACGGAAACTCGAACCCACGCTGCCGGACCGCGGCGCGGTGCTTTATTTTCTCGCCGCCGCCAAACAACACTTGCGGGAGACGCGCGAGGCCTTGGCGCTTTTGAAAGAATGCATCGCGTTGCAGGAAGGATTCGATCCTTCGGGCGAGCCGGCCTTTCTGGAGTTGAAAAGCACGAAGGAATTCACCACGCTGGTCGAAACGGTTCACCGCGATTTCCCGGTGATGGCGCAAGCGCGAGAAGCGTTTCGAACGACGGAGAAAGACCTGATTCCGGAAGGACTGGCCTACGATGCCGAACGGAGCATTTTTTATCTGAGCAGCCTGAATCGCCGGAAGATTGTGGAAATTGAAAGGGATGGCAAAATCTCGGACTTCGTCCCGGCAGACCGTTTCTCACTGCTGCCGGTGCTGGGCATCCGGCCGAGCCCCAACGACGGCACGGTGTGGGCCGATTCCTTCACCGACGGCGGGCGCACCGAACTGCTGCATTTTGACGCCGCGGGAAAACTGCTGGGACGCTTCAAACCCGAGGGTTCGGCGAAGCACGGCTTCAACGATCTGGTCATCCGCAAAAACGGCGAAGTGCTCACGACCGATAGTCTGGCCAACGCGGTGTTGCGGTTCGATCCGGCTGCGCGAACTTTCACGGCCGTGGCGCTTCATCGTCCCCTCTTTTATCCCAACGGCATTGCCCTCGGCGAGGATGACCACACCTTGTACGTTGCGGATAACCTGGGTGTAGTGCGCGTCGATTTGGCAGGTGCGGAAAGCCGCGACGTCGATCCAGGAGCGCGAAGCACGCTCGCAGGCATTGATGGTCTCTATTGGTACAAGGGCAGTCTGATTGCCATTCAAAACGGCATCGGTTCGCCTCGCGTCGCGGCGTTCCACCTTTCCAATGACGGCCTTCGCGTGACACGCACAACGGTCCTTGAAAACCGCAGCAATTTCTGTATTTTGCCGACGACCGGAGCCATCCGGGGGTCCGACTTCTTCTTCATTGCGAACAGCCAGATCGATAACATCAACAACGACAAAGTGATGGACGTGACGCGGCTGGAAGTGATTCGCATTGGCGTCCTTCGGCTTCCCTGATATGGCGGTCGAGAGGACGCGGCAAAAACCGGGAGTGGAATTTAGCGAGAGGGCACCGTAGAGTAATAGCCAGCAATTGCCGCGCGCTGCTTGGTTGCGCGCCAGTTCAGTTAAGGGGCCGAATATGCGCGGAGCACAAAAACTCTTTGGTGGAGTCATCCTCATGGCGATGGCGCTTGGTTTGGTGCTGATTCCCGAGCGCGCTTCGTCGCGATCCGCGGACACTTCGTGGCAAGAAGCCAATGCCGAAGCTGTTCCCGCATTTCACAATTCCGTGCCCGCGGGACAGTTGCCGGCGACGATGAGCCCTTCTCTGTTCACTGACCCAGTTGCTCAGAATGCTTACAGCGTCGCGGCGCGCATCAAAAAAATCCTTTATCAGCAGCCCTGCTATTGCCACTGCGACCGCAGCCAGGGCCACGGCAGCCTGCTCGATTGCTATGTGAGCAAGCACGCGGCGGTATGCGGGATTTGCGAACGCGAAGATTTCTACGCCTACGAGCAATCGCACAAAGGCAAAACCGCAGCACAGATTCGGGAAGCCATCGAGCGCGGAGACTGGCAAGGCGTCGACATAACGAAATACCAATCCGCGATTTCCGTCCCGGCAAAGTGATCCGCTCCACTCTTTCGTGGATGGGTGTTCCACAAAATTCCTCATCGTGCCTTGCCACCTCGGCGCGTAGTTCGTAAACTAGAGATACCCCAGCCAATTCAAAGGAGGATGCATGCGAATGTACGCGACGTGGTGTTCGCGGGCCCTGGCACTATCCACACTACTTTGTCTGGCTGGTAGTCCCTCGCAAAGTCTGGGGCAGGACAAACCGCATGTGGTGTCACTGGATGAATTGAAGAAAGATGCGGCCCGGCCGGCTGAAGTGCGGCAATCGGACGAAGCTGCTGTAAGGAACCTTCTTTCCACGGAAAATGGCGAGAAAGCGTTGAAATCCGCCAACCTCGACTTGCAAAAGATCGACAAGGCCGTAAGCCAGTTAAGCGATGAGGATCTCGCTAAACTAGCTGAAAAGTCGCGCCAGGCGCAAAAAGATTTTGCCGCCGGGCGTCTCTCCGACCGAGATCTTTTGTGGATCATCTTGATTATCGTGGCTGTCCTTATCATTGCACTCGCACTTCGCTGAACCTTTCATCAGGAGACGTCGCTTTACGAGGATCAAACGTCTCACCCTCGATTCTTTGCTAATCCTTTTCCTGGGAAGCGCCGTCTCGGCGGCGCCCCAGGAAAGCGCGGGCGTGTGGCTCGATGTGCCCTTCGTAAAACAAACCGAGGAAGGTTGCGGCTCGGCGTCTCTCTCGATGCTCTTGCAGTATTGGGTGGCGCATGGAACGGCGATCTCCGCAGGGCGTGCCGATGCCGGTTCCATCCAACAGAAACTTTATTCGCGCAAGGCCCGGGGAATCTTCGCTTCTGACATGCAGCGGTATCTTACGGAATCAGGCTTCCGGGTGTTCGCGATCAGCGGCGCATGGAGCGATCTGCGCCAGCATTTGACGCAGGGCCGACCTCTGATCATAAGCACGCAACCGGGCAGCAGGAAGACGCCGTTACACTACGTGGTGGTGACGGGCATCGACTGGGAACATGAAACAGTCTTCCTGAATGATCCAGCTCGCGGCAAACTCCTCCGCGTGGAACGCGCAGAATTCGAGAAAGAATGGCAGGCTGCCGGCAACTGGATGCTTCTCGCCGTTCCCGAACCAAAAGAGTGATTGCCCAACTTGTGCTCTTGATGGGGCTGCTGGGGGCCACCGGCGTTCCGGTCCAGGCCCAGGATTCCCCCTCAGACGCAGCTCGCCTTGCGGCTGCCCGCGTTGCGTTTGACGCAAGCCAATGGGAAGAAGCCGCAAAAATCGCACAGGGGCCCCCTGAACAACCTTCGGACTTAGACTTTCTTGCAGGCCTCTCATTCGCCCGCATGGAGCGCTGGAACGACGCCAGAGATGCACTCGAAGCCGGCCACCGCAAATCGCCGGGTGACGCGCGCTTCCTGGTGGAGCTTGCAGGCGTTGCCTATAAGCAAAAAGATCTCCGAACCGCGAAGCGCGACCTACAAGCTGCCTTGCGTCTCGATCCTCATAACGCTTACACGCGTGAATTCCTCGGCACTCTCTATTTTCTCGAAGGCAATCTCGAAGCGGCATTAAAATATTGGAATGCGGTGGACAAGCCACGCTTGCGGGGGGTTGACTTCGTCCCCGCGCCCAAATTGCGGCAGGAACTTTTGGCGCACGCCGTCACTTTCAGTGCCCCGCAGGTGCTGACCAGCGATGCGCTCGAAGACATGCAAGCGAGGCTGAACAATCTTGGCGTCTTTCGGCACCAGCGGGTCGCGCTTGCCGCATGGAAGTCCGGAGATTACGACGCGGCGGTCCTTGTGGATCAGCGCAACGGATGGGGCGACTCGAAACTAGAAGGAATCGTCTCGCTTCTGAGCGGGCTTCCGTATGAGACCGTGTACCCCGAGTTTTATAATCTCGGCCGCGAAGCAGTTAATTTCACGTCATTGGCCCGGTGGGATTCCCAGAAGCGCCGCTTCTCGGGCGAACTTTCCGCTCCGCTTTTTCACGAGCCTGCTCTGCGGATTAAGGCCTTCTTCGACGCGCGCAATGAGAACTGGAATCTTTCGCAGACTTTTTTCGCCACTGGCGTACCACTGACGGACTTAAACATGCGACGCGTAACTGGCGGCGTGGAGCTGCGCTCAGTTGTGAACGGACGGTGGAGCTGGAGCACGGGGCTTGCGTTCACCCATCGATCCTTTCGTAATCTCGAAGGCCATACTTCACGAGCCAAACAGCCCTTCTTCGCCGATAGCGACTCTTTTGCGTATTGGCTGGGCATGGAGCGGTCGGTCCTACGCGTTCCAGAACATCGCTTCACATTGGATTCTTCGGAGGAAGCACGCGTGGGACGCGGTTTTGATGACGCACTCGGGCCATTTGCGACAGCACGAGGCGCTCTCCACGCGCGCTGGCTTCCCCGCGCCGCGGGGGACGACTACGAAATGCAAGCCCAAGTCCGCGCCGGAGGCACGGTCGGAAGAGTGCCTCTCGACGAGCTTTTCCAACTTGGCCTCGAACGCGACAATGATCTTTGGCTTCGCGGCCAGCCGGGCACATTGGACGGCCGCAAGGGCACAGCTCCTCTAGGGCGCCGCTATTTTCTGACGAATTTGGAGATGGACAAAAATATCTACCGGGGCGCGTTTTTCAAGGTACAGCTCGGCCCATTTCTGGATAACGGTGCGGTGGCGGATTCTTCCGGACTGTTCGGCTCGCAGCGCTGGCTGTGGGACACGGGAGCGCAGTGCAAGATCCGGATTCTTGGGAATGTGACCGTCGTCCTTTCTTACGGCCGCGATTTGCGAGGCGGACACAACGTGTTTTACGGCACCGTGCTCCGCTGAGTGTGGCGATGCCTGACAATCTTGAAACCCCGGGGCGGGGCCTTTCGTCTGTCTCTCAGCTGGCGTGCCGGCGGTGGGGGCCGGAACACCAGAAGCTCCAGGGCGTGGATATTTCATTCAGAAAAATCGGGGGCAAGCATGCGGAATCCTAGATATCCGGTTGGGATCATAGTGACAGTGATCGTGGTGTCCGCGATGGGGATGGCCGCGGCAGGACTGCGGGCCTCGGCGAAGCCCGCTGGTGAGGCGAGCTATTGGGGATTCGACACGGCGAATCTCGACAAGACCTGCAAACCTTGCGATGACTTCTACCAGTTCGCCATGGGCGGCTGGATGAAAGCCCATACGATACCTCCCGAGTATTCCACCTGGGGCTCGTTCTCGCAGCTCGTCGACAAGAATCAACAGAACTTGCGGGAGATTCTGGATGTGGCCGTGAAACAGCAAGCCAAGCCGGGCTCCAACGAACAAAAAATCGGCGATTTTTACGCGAGCTGCATGGACACGGAAGCGATTGAGGCGGCCGGCACAAAACCGATCGACGCGGAACTTAGAAGCATCGCGCAGATGAAAAACGGCGCAGATCTCGAAGCGGAAGCCGCGCGGCTGCAAAAAGAAGGCGTAGGAGTGCTGTTCGGATTTAGGGCCAATCAGGACGCGAAAGACAGCAGCCAGGTCGTCGGCGCAGCCTGGCAGGGGGGGCTGGGACTGCCCGAACGCGAATACTATCTGAAGCAGGACGACAAATCGAAGCAACTGCGCGACGCCTATGTAAAACACGTCGCCAAGATGTTCGAGCTGGCCGGAGAGTCCGCGGACGCGGCCACAACGGAAGCACCCACGGTCCTCGGCATCGAAACTTCTCTCGCCACTGCCAGCATGAAAAACACCGACCTGCGCGATCCCCAGAAGACCTACCACCGGATGAAGATGGCGGAATTGCAGGCCATGACTCCGGATTTTAATTGGGAAAGCTACTTCCGGTTGCTCGGTCATCCGGAATTGAAGGAAATAAACGTCGGCCAGCCAGACTTTTTCAAGGCCCTCGGCTCGCAGCTAACAGCCTCGCCGCTCGCGGACTGGAAGACCTACTACCGCTGGCACCTCCTGAATTCAGCCGCGCCTACACTTCCTGAGAAATTCGTAGCCGAAGATTTTGAATTTCGCGGCAAGACCCTGACCGGAGCGAAGGAGATTCAGCCACGCTGGAAGCGCTGCACGCAGGCGACCGACCGGGCGCTGGGAGAAGCCCTCGGCCAGCTGTACGTCCGGAGGTACTTTCCGCCAGAAGCTAAAGCGCACGCTCTCGTGATGGTCGATAACCTGATTACGGCGCTCCACGACGATCTACAGACACTTTCCTGGATGAGCCCGGACACCCGCGCACAAGCCACTGGCAAACTCGAAGCGTTCGCCGTCAAGATCGGTTACCCGGACAAATGGCGTGACTATTCCGAGCTGCAGATCGACCGCGCTTCCTACTTCGCCAATCAAAGGCGCGCAGCGGCGTTTGAATTCGGGCGGCGGCTAGCGAAAATCGGCAAGCCCGTGGACCGTACGGAATGGGGCATGACGCCGCCCACGGTCAACGCCTACAACAACAGCAGCATGAACGAAATCGTCTTCCCCGCAGGAATCCTGCAACCTCCGTTCTACGATCCCAAAGCCGATGACGCCGTGAACTACGGCGGGATGGGCGCCGTCATCGGCCATGAAATTACTCATGGGTTTGACGACCACGGCAGCGAGTTCGACGGTCACGGCAATTTGAAGAACTGGTGGAAGGCGGACGATCTGAAAAATTTCCAGGAGCGCGCCACGTGCGTCCAGACGCAGTTCGACAATTACGCGGTGGACGGCGACTTACACGAGAATGGCAAGTTGGTTCTTGGCGAAAGCATCGCGGACCTGGGCGGTCTGGCGATCTCTTATGCGGCCTACGAGAAATCGCTCGAAGGCAAGCAACGTCCACCGGACAAGGATGGTTTCACTCCCGAGCAGCGCTTTTTTCTAGGTTGGGCGCAGGTCTGGGGCGCGAACGAACGTCCGGAGTTCGAACGGCTGATGGCCAACACCAATCCTCACCCGCTGCCGCGTTTTCGCGGAAACGGACCGCTCGGGAACATGGCTGAATTCGCGAAAGCTTTCGGCTGTAAGAAGGGTGACGCCATGGTCAGAGAACAAGTCTGCAAAATCTGGTAATCTCGCTGCGCCAAAGTGCCGTCAAAAAGCAAAGCCGTTCGTCGGCGGTTCCGGATCGTGCTGCTATCCCTTTCTCTGTTCGGGATAGCCCCGGGAGCTTCGGCGAAGTGGAAATACTTTCGCGCGGGAAGTGCCGCCGACCGTGCCGTCACATCGCGTCCGGCAAACCGATTGGCGGCTCCAGCGCCGGGCTCGCGGTCCTCGGAGAGTTTTCATTTTCTTCGATGATCGATACCATCCATTCTCCCGCGGCGCTCGCCGATCCTTACGTTGACATCCTCCTCGCCCTAACCGAACTTCGGCTAAAGGGCGAGGAATCCTACGGAGCCGGGTTTTGGTCCGGGTCTCTTCGGCGGGTTGCTCCCAAAACCGCCCTACTTCAGCGGAGGACAACGAAGAGGCTTTACTTTTGGGCTACCCGCCCCTCGGTCCTTTTTGGGGACGAGCAAGTTTATGACAGAAGCGAAGAAAAAGCAAAAAGAAAGCCGTATATCCCCGGCCTAAAACGCCGAGGCTTTACGGCTAAGAAACGGTAAACGGCGAGCTGAAGGCTCTCCATTCAAATCACGGAATTCATTAACCCGAAGCTCTGCAGTTCGTCAGAAGTGGAAAACCACTCCCCCCATGAGCTGAAAATCGTTCTGCGACTGGCCGAAAAAACCCGTGCGCACCCAATCGGCTTCCAAGCGCCCGGAGAGGCGCGGATTGAAACGATAATCCGCACCGCCTCCGGCTTCGATCGCGTACGAGTTCTTGCTGTTGCCGGCAGTCTGCGGCTGTTCGTGGCTTCCCCCCAAGATGAGGTGCATCCAGGGTTCCCATTTCTTTTCTCTCCAGGCGATTTTAGGCCCAGCGCCATAGACCAGAATTTTCACATGTTCCTTGTTAAAGATTTCCGGCGCGAAACCACTGGAAGCGCTTCCTTCGATCCCAAACCACTCATTCGTGAAATAGGTCACGGAAGCATTGACGCCGACGGCGCTGGCATTGAAGATCGAGGATCGGAACCTTATCCAATCAGCCCCGATAGCAAGCTGCCAGCGGAAATCGTCCCGCCCGCCATAGACGAACTTTGGATCGGGGGCCGGCGACGGCGAGGCCTCGGGCGCGGCGTTTCCGGGAAGGGATAGAGACGCCGGCAGCGAAGCGTAGCTGGGAACCGGAGCAAGCGCGCTGGCAGCGGCCGGTTGAAACGAGCTTGTGCTTCGAGCTGGCGACGCTGAAAATTCCGCCGCCACATTGCTGACGGCCTGGCCGTCCGGGACAGCTTCCTGTGCGCGAGCGGCGCACCCCGCTCCAAGTACTAAAAATACGACAACGAGTTGCCTCTTCATGATTCTCCCCTCAGAGGTATGACCCCACGCCTGGAATCATCCCACCCTGCTACGGTAAACAAGACCATAGGCCTTTGTCTACGTTCTTTCGCGGGCCTGCTACCAAGCAAGAAAAACGGGGCGGGGAGGGTTGCCCCAGGCGGTAAAACCAAGGTAGGGCAGCTTTTAGCGCCCGTGCCTAAGGTAATCGTCGGTCTTGTTTAGCCAGTCTTCCCTTGGCGGATTAAAGACGTCCAGATCGACGGTGTCCTCTACGGCCCACGCTTCGTGCGGCATGTGCGGCGGAATGCAGAGCACTTCACCCGCTCGCACCACGATCTCTTTTCCATCGATAGCAAATTTCAAAGCGCCTTCCAAGATGTACGTCACCTGCTCGTTGTGATGGTGATGCAGCGGCACGTGAGCGCCTTTCTTCATGAGCACGCGTGCCAGCATGATCTTGTCGCCGACCACCATCTCCCGGTCAATCTGCGGATTGAGTTGCTCGCGTTCGACGTTCTTCCAGGGAATGTATTTCATTTCTGGAGCGGTGTTCATGGCTTGCCTCCGTACAACTTGGCCGCGTTATCGTGCAGGTACAGGCGTGCCAGTTCAAGTGCTTTTTCTTCGCTGAACGCGCCTTCCGAGACCAGTTCGGCCAACGCCGCGGCCACGGCGGTCCGCGCTGAACGCGTCGCCAGCCAGAAGGTCTCCTCAGCTCCCACCGCATCGTTAAACGGAAAGGCATCGGAGCCGAACATGATTTTGCCCGGAAAAAGCGAAATCCACTGCTTCAATATGTTCTTCAGCTCCGAGGGATAGACGTAGTACCCCATTAGCGACGAATCCGTATACACGTTCTTCGCCGCGGTCATCCAAATCATGTCGAGCGTGTAGGGATACCCGCCGTGGATCAGCACAAACTTCACTTTGCTGTAGCGCGGATCGCGCACCACATTTTCAAGATTCAGCGGATGGCCATTGCCTAAACTAAAATAATCGCCGATACCCACGGCGCTGTGAAAATGCACCGGCAGATCCAGTTTTCCCGCTTGATCGATCAGCACGCGAAAAATGTAGTCCTGAAAGGTGCGATATTCTTCGGCGCCGGGCACACCCCCCGCACGGTATTTCGCGTAAATCGCTTCGGCCTCGTCCCGCGGAGGATCGCTGAAATAAAGCGAGCGGAAATAGGCGGCCTCAAATTTGATGGCCACGCCGCCTTTGTTTTGATTGTCGGCCAGGGTTTGCCGGACAAAAGCTTCGTACCCGGCGACATCGCGAGGCAGCGCGTTCACACTCTCGCGTTTCATATAGCGCGCGAGCACTTTCTCTTGCAGCGGGACATACACCGCCATGTCGCCGTTCTTTTTGATTTGATCGTGATTGTCGAACGGAAACAGGAACGAATCCACGAAGAAAACCCAATGAAAGCGCCGCGGATCGAGATAAGGCGCCAGCGCCACGCGATTCGCAAGGCATGTCTCGATATTCAATTTATCGAGAATGCTGTCCCAATAAGTCGTTCCGCCCGCCGCTTCCGCCGCTTTTTTCTTGTCGATCAGCCACTTTGCGTGTTCGGGCTTGAAATCCTTATAGGGATAACCGAACAGCGATTCAGCCGCGGCAACGAATTCAGGATTCGTATCGCTCAAACGAAGAACGCTGCTCTCGTCGGGCGGTGCAGCCATCGCATCCATGTCGGAATCGTCGGGAAAAGTGGCGTGCGAGTGATTGTCGTAGATAGGGATTTGGTCGATCTGCTTGCGTAGTCTTTCATAGATCTTCGGCACATCGGCGCCCGCCAGCGGTTTGGCCTGTGCACCGGCATTCGGCGCACCCACGAAAGCCGCCAACGCGCCGGGGAGCAGCGCCTTTCCCACTTTAGTGAGACTCCTCATTCTTCCACTCTCTCTCGCAAAATCTTCGGCGACTCTCTGTCTATCTTCTAACGTTTTTTCTCCCCCGCAAAGACGGACCGGCGGGAAATGCCCGGCCTACCGCGCAACCGCCGCCCGCCACCGGGAAGACACCCGCATCATGCGCCGAAGCGCCTCCTCCAGCAGATGACGCGCGCTGACCAGCGAAAATCGCAAGTAATTCTTCCCGCCCGGACCAAACGCCGCTCCCGCGATGCCCGCTACACCCGTTTCCTCCAAGAGTAGTTTCGCCACTTCCTCCGCAGCCAGCCCAGTGTCTTCGATATTGACCCACGCATAAAACGCGCCGCCGGGCGCTTGACACCGAAAACCGGGAATGCCATTTAATCCCGCCACGAAAAGATCGCGGCGCTTGCGGTACTCCGCCACCATCGCCTCCACGGCGTGGGTAGAATCGAGCAGCGCCTCAATCGCTGCGAGCTGCGTGAACTCCGCCACACAGGTGAAAGTATTCAGCACCAGCAAGTCCATCGCATCCACCACGTGCTTTGGCGCCACTCCGTAGCCCAGCCGCCAGCCCGTCATCGCAAAACTCTTCGAAAACCCATCGATGATGACGGTTCGCTCCGCCATTCCGGGCAAAGCCCAGATCGATACATATTCCCCGCTGAACAAAATCCGCGCGTAGATTTCGTCAGAAAGAATCCAAAGGTCGTGCTTCTCGGCCAACTCCGCAATTTTCCGAAGCGCCTCCCCGCTGAAGACTGTCCCCGTCGGATTATTCGGAGAATTGAATATCAGCGCGGTCGTTCGCGGAGTAATCTTCCCGGCCATCTCCTCGAGATCAGGCTGAAAACCGTTTCTTTCTTCTAACCCGAACGGCACCGCCTTGGCCCCCAAACCACGCGTGAACGAAGGATAAATTGGAAAGCCAGGATCGGGATATAGCACCTCATCGCCTGGCTCGATCAGCGCCATCATCGCCAGCGAAAGAGCCATCTTGCATCCAGGCGCCACGAGAACCTGCTCCGGCGCTACTGGAAGCCGCCGCGTCCGCTTCAAATAGTGCGCAATCGCTTCACGCAGCGCCGGAATGCCTCGCGTAGACACATAGCGATCCCGTCCCGCCGCCACGGCATCACGAACGGCATCCACCACCGGCGCCGCCGGATGGAAGTCCGGTTCGCCAAGTTCGAGATGAATGATCGACCGCCCCGCGCGTTCGAGTTCTTTCGCGCGAGAAAAGACGGCCAACGCCCCTTCGCCATTCAATTCAGAGACACGTGAAGCAATTCGTCGCATAGTGTTCCGCAGAATCCTATCATTTTGACGGGCGAAGTGCGTCGCACGGCTACGCGCCGGCCCCGGCGAATCAACTCCCGGGCAAAAAAATCAGGGGCACGAAAGCTCGTGCCCCTCGAGTGACTGTTCCTAGGCCTCAGCCTAGAAGGCGTACCGCAGCGAGAACTGAATGAGCCGCGGCGTTCCCACCGTACTGGTGATCTTACCAAACGGAGATGTCGTCAAAATCCCGTTCACGCAATTCGCCGATCCCGCCGCACACTGAAAACTCTCCACGTCGGTGAACGCCGGGTTGCCGAAGTTCGCGTGGTTCCAAATGTTGAAGAAGTCGGTCGTGAATCGCAGTTCCTGCCGCTCGGTAATCTTGAAGTTCTTGATCAACGAGAAGTCCCAGTTCTGCTGGCCCGGGCCACGGAACGTATTTCGACCGAGGTTTCCAAAGCCGGTGGTGCAGAAATTGGGGTTATTTAAAGGATCGCACTGTCCCGGGTAGAGAAGCGGCGCCGGTGTGAACGCACTGGGATTCAAGTAGCCATCGATGCGCTTGCTGATTCCCCCGCTGCTCAAAGCGCTCGAAAGCGTGGCCCCGGACGCAAGACTGCCGGTGAGCACCCCAGGAGCCGACCCCAGCCCAAGAAATGCGCTGCCTGCTCCGGAATCGATCACCGAGAACGGTGAGCCAGATTGAAAGATGGTAATGCCGCTGACGGCCCACCCTGCTAGCAACTTGCGGGGCAATCCTTCCGCCGACTTGAAAAATGGCAAGTCATAGCGGTAACTCACAGCCAGGCGGTGGGTGCGGTCGAAATCGGAAAGCCCGCGCGAATCGTTCAGCGTCGATTCGTCGTTGAACGCAGTATTGAACGCGGTATTGCCCGTTGAAGTTGCATCCGTGGATTTAGCGAAGGTGTAGGCCGCCTGAAAATATCCGGCTCCCCATCGGCGCGAAAGCGTGGTCTGCAGCGAATTGTAGTGGGAGTACGCGTCGTTGGCGAACAACTGAAATCCGCTGTAACCGTTGATGCCTTGGGCGCGCGACCGAGCGATGGCGTTGTTAAACGTGTTCGCAGTAATGACGCAAGGATTGGGGTTGCAAAACGCCGGACTGTTGATATTCACCGGGTTGGCCGTCGTCGCATTCTGGGATTGTAAGGAGTCACGCGTCTCGCGCAAGTGAATGGAATGCGTACCCACGTAACCAACCTCCAGCACCCATTGCCTGCCCAGGGAATGCTGAACAGTCAGGTTCCATTGCTGCGTGCTGGGCACGACAAAATGACGCGGCACCGTCAGTCCGAATATGCCCAGCGAATTAAGTGGTCCCGGGCAGCCGCTTCCGCTGGCCTGTCCGTAATTCGCGGCTTGCATGGTGTCACCTCCGGGAAAGCCCTGGAAAACGTTCAAGCACGGAACGAAATTCGGGTCCAGTGTGCCGGCTTGCGGCAGCCCATTGGGATTTGACGTTGCTCCTGCCGGCAGGCAACTAGCCGGAGCATTCTTCGAGAAATACGTCGACAGGCACCCTGGTAAGCCGCCGCCGAACGCCACCGGGAGAAACGGCGTCTCAAACGACAATTGGTCCGCCGTGCCAACGTCCTCGCGCACATAGTAGATGCCATATCCGGCGCGAATCGTCGTGTTGTGGTGCCCAAAGAGATCGTAAGCGAGGCCCACGCGCGGTCCGATATTCCTCGCATAGTTGTTGTTGAACGTCGTGCTGTTTGCGTTACCGGTCAATCCCGCCAGCTTCAGGTTGTTCACGCAGGACGGATAGATGAACGGAAACTTCCCGGCATTCGCCAGGGCCGGGTCGAGATTTCCTATGTGGCAAAGATCGTCATGAAACGCCCCGAAAATTTCCGTACGCAATCCCAGATTCAGCGTCAGATTGGGTCGGATCTTCCAATCATCCTGCGCAAATACCCCGTAGTTATTGGACCGGTATTCGTGATTGGAGAGCCCGCCGCCACCGAAGCTGAATTGTGGCGATCCCAGAAGAAAATTCTGGAAGTCGGTATGGCCATCGGGCGTGTTAGTGAAGAACAGTTCGCCGTTGAACACTTGCGGAAAGTTTTTATTCAAATTCA
>Ga0210410_10001655_pt1 | contig 20694 bp, 23 predicted proteins | sample IncBWC4MmetaG_FD_161058 | JGI IMG/M metagenome (GOLD analysis project Ga0210410, IMG submission 161058) | Forest soil microbial communities from Barre Woods Harvard Forest LTER site, Petersham, Massachusetts, United States - Inc-BW-C-4-M | ecosystem: Environmental > Terrestrial > Soil >... | reverse complement strand
CGCCAAGGCGCGCAAAATTGCGGATCGCAGCGGCAAGGTGGTGGCCGATGCGGTCGCGGCAATGGCGCAGATCGAAACGTCGTCCGGCAAGATTGCCGATATCATCGGCGTCATCGACGAGATCGCCCGGCAGACCAACCTCTTGGCGCTCAACGCCGCGGTCGAAGCGGCGCGCGCCGGCGATGCCGGACGCGGTTTCGCCGTGGTCGCATCGGAAGTGCGCACGCTGGCGCAGCGCTCCTCGCAAGCCGCGAAGGACATCAAGGACCTCATCGCCAATTCGAGCGGCCAGGTTCAGCAGGGTGTCGAGCTCGTGAACAAGACCGGTTCGGCACTTGATGAAATCGCCGCCGCCATCAAGGAAGTCGCGGAGCTTGTGTCGGACATTGCCGGCGCCAGCTTGGAGCAATCGAACGGCGTCGATCAGGTCAACAAGGCGCTGACCCAGATGGATGAGGTGACGCAGCGCAATGCGGCGCTGGTGGAGGAGAATGCGGCCACCGCCAAGACGCTCGAACAGCAGGCCAAGGTCATGGACGAGCGCGTCGGCTATTTCCGGCTTGCGCATAGGCATGCCGCAGCCAGCGCGGCGAAGCCGGTCAAGCCGGCCGGCCAGGCGCCGCGGCGCGCCGCGGCTGGCGCGGCAAAAAGCGGGCGCAACGGATACGCCGCCGATCCCAAAGCGCTTCCGCGGGCGTCCTAACCACGACCTCGTTACCGAGGCCGCCAATCGCCGGCGATCTGGCTGGCGAGCAGCGCCCTCTCTGCATTGTCTAGTCGATGAGCGTCCGGGCGAGCATCAGCCTGCTCAGCCCTTCGCGCGAGAGCGGGGCGACTTTTCTTCGAATCGTCATCCCGCTCCGCCATCTATTTGCGCATGATCTTTTCCGAAAACCGGGTCCCACTTTTCTGGATCATGCTTGAGGGCGCGCCAGATAGGCGTCAAGCTGATCGAACGTGCCGGTCCAGCCGCCGTTCATGCTGTCGTGTGCCGCCGCGAAGGTTTTTTGTTCCTCCTCGGTCGCATCAAGCGGAGCCCAGCGCAGTGTCAGCTTGGTTTTGCCGCCGCGCGCTTCCTCCAATGCGACTCGCGTCAAGAGCTTCAGCGGCCATGTCGGGCTCAAGGGATGCCGCGTCAGGCCGCCCGCTTCGTCGGAGAACGAGTGCTCCCAGACCAGAAGCTCCGGCGCCACGATCTCGCGATAGACGAATTTGGCCCACATGACATTGCCTTGTGGATCGCGCATGGCGCCGTGATAGGTGCCGCCGACGCGCAAATCCATGTTCGATGCCACGATGGTGGAGCCCTTCGGCCCCCACCATTCCTTCATGCGTTCGGGCTGGGTGAAGCATTTCCACACCAGCTCGCGCGGCGCGTCGAACATGCGCGTGATGACGAAATCCTTGCCCTGTGTTTCCAGCACGATGAATCCTCCCGGTTAGCTCGCAGCGGCGGCGCGCGGCGTGGTCCGCGACGCGAGATTGGCTGACACATATTCGCCGAGCCGCGCCATGGTCTGCACCAGGCCCTCAGCGGCACCGTATTCCCTGATGACGCGATCGCGTTCGGCCGCCGACGGGAAGTTGCCGCGCCAGGTCATGCTGGTGCGGCCGGCGAGATCCTCGAAGATGACGGTTTGCCGGAATTGCACCGGCTCGACATCCTCGCCGCCGCCGTGACGGTAGACGATGCGCTCCGGCGGCACGACCTCGTCGAAGGTGATGCGGTTCTGATAATCGCGGCCGTCGGGGCCATGCATCACGAAGCGCCAGATCCCGCCCGGCCGCAGATCGAAGCTCGTGGTTGTGGTGGTGAAGCCGTTCGGTCCCCACCACTGCGCCAAATGTTTGGGATCGGTCCAGGCCGCGAACACCAGATCGCGCGGAGCATCGAATTCGCGCATGCCGATAATCGAGCGCGGATCGGTGTCGAGATCGAGGCTACTTCTTACGGCCATGTCTACTCTCCTTTTTACCGCCCTTGATCCTGGTTGGCTTGTTGGGGTCTTTGCCCTGTAACGTTTTCAGATAGCTATCGAGGCGATCGAAACTCTCGTCGTAGAAGCGGCGATAGTGATCGAGCCAGTCGTCGACATCCTTGAGCGCGCGCGGCTCGATCCGGCACGGCCGCCATTGCGCCTCGCGCGAACGCGAGATCAGGCCGGCGTGCTCCAGAACCTTCAGATGCTTGGAGATGGCGGGAAGGCTCATGGCGAACGGTTCCGCCAGCTCCTGCACCGTCGTTTCGCCGCGGGCGAGCCGCGCCAGGATGGCGCGGCGGGTGGGATCGGCGAGGGCGGCGAAGGTGGCGTCGAGGTGCATTTAGCTATCTGGTTAAATAACTAATCGGTTAAATACGCTTTGACGCACCTCCTGTCAAGTGAACGTTCAACCAATGCAGACGAGTTGCGCGGCCTGCTCGAATGAAGGCCGAGTTACGCCACCAGCAACGGCGAAACTTCCAGCCTCACAATCCGGCAATCGCCAGGCCGACCACGGCCGTCAACACGGCCCAGCCGAAGAAGCGCCCGCGCGTGGCCCAGGCATTGGCGATTGCGGCGAAGCCGAAGACGACGACGGCGGCGCCGACGATCCAATATCGCGCAGCTGGCGAACCCATGAAGGGTGCAGCGATCAGTAAAACGGCGACTGCTGCCCAAGCCACAACGCTGCAGTGCCAGACGAGCCGGATCAGTGTCCGCAGCCGCTCCGGCTCGATGCGGACGCGGGCAAAGACCCGCGTCTCGCCAAGCACGCAATGCAATGACGCCGCCGCGAGGCCCAGGATTCCAGAGGCGTACAGCAACAAGTCGCGCATCGCCGGTCTCCCCAGCCAAACGGGCAGCGGCTCAAGCCCGCGACGGCGCTACGTCTGGCCGCCACCCGCATGTGCGCGCTGCAGTGCCGCGATGTCCAACTTCTTCATCTGCATCAGCGCAGCCATGGCCCGCTCGGACTTTGCCCTGTCGTCGCCCATCAGCAAATGCGGCAAGATGGCCGGCACGACTTGCCACGAGAGGCCGAATTTGTCCTTGAGCCAGCCGCACTGGCTTTCCTGGCCGTTTTCCGACAGCTTGCTCCAGAAATAATCGATCTCGTCCTGCGTCTCGCAGGTGATCTGGAAAGAGACCGCCTCGTTGAACTTGAAATGCGGGCCGCCATTGAGCGCGACGAAGCTTTGCCCTTCAACCTCAAACGCGACAGTCATGACCGAGCCGGCATCCATGCCGTGCGTCTCATGCCCGGCCTTGCCGTAGCGGCTGATCTGGTTGATCCGGGAGTTCCTGAAGATCGTTGTGTAGAACTTCGCCGCCTGTTCGGCTTGGGTGTCGAACCACAGAAACGGGGTAATCTTGCGTGTCAGTGCCGGCATTGTGCATCCCTTGGGTTGGCCGAGGGAGCGCGGCGACATTGAGCATGACCCGGAAGTGGAAACCGAGTTTCCGAAAAAGAGCATGCTTCAGCAAGAGATAGAGCGCAATCGCGCCAGATGGCGACGATTGCAACTCCGGCTCTCACGTGCTCTGTGCATGACCGGTCGGAACCGATCGCCGCCCCGGATCAGCGCCGGGCAGCAATCGCCGGACCGTGGTCTATGCCATCCGCGCCAGATAGGCGGCGAGCCGATCGAACGTTCCGCCCCAAGTCGCCTGCATGCCGACATGGGAAACATCGAACGTCTTCTGCTCCACCTCGGTCGCATTATGCGGCGACCAACGGACGTTGAGCTTCGTTTTGCCGCCGGTCTCATCCTCGAGCGTGACAGTGACTTTGGTTTCGCGCGGCCAGGTCGGCACGATCGGGTGGCGCGTGATCTCGCCGGCCTGGTTGGAGAACGAGTTGACGAAGACGATCCGTTCCAGGGGGATGATCTCCTGATAGACGAATTTGCCCCACATCTTGTAACCCTCGCCCGAACGCATCCCCATGTGGAAGAAGCCACCGGGACGAAAGTCCATGTTCATGGCGATCATGGTGAAGGTTACGGGCGTCCACCATTCCTTCATCTGTTCCGGTTCGGTCAGCGCTGCCCAGACGCGGTCGCGGGGGGCATCGAGCACCCGGAAAATGGCAAAATCCACACCTCCGGCACTCGTCATTTCCGCCCCCACGGTTGTCGACTGTCAGGGCTAGTCTGCCACAAGCACCATCCAGCCGACACCGAATTTATCTGCGACCATGCCGAATTTCGGCGAGAAGAAGGTCTTGGCGAGCGGCATGGTCACTTGGCCGCCCTCGGCCAGGCCGTTGAAAAGCTTGTCGGCTTCGGCTTCGGTCTTGGCGGAGATGGTCAGCGCGATGCCGTTAAAGTTCGGCTTGCCGGTGCAGCGGCCGTCCGACATGAGCACGGTCGAGTCGCCCACCTGCACGGCCGAATGCATGACCTTCTCTTCGCTGCCCGGCGAGATCATCGATTTGTCGGGCGCTTCCTTGAAACGCAAGAGCATGCCGACCTTGGCGCCGATCGCCTGCTTGTAGAATTCCAGCGCTTCGTCGCAGCGGCCGTCGAAATTTAGATACGGTTGCACATGCATCAACGTCTCCTTGGTTGCTGGGCTGGGTTGTTGGGGCCGTGTCGTCGGATGGCAAGGCGGTTCCATCGCTTGACAGATAAGGTTGATATCAACATAATTGCCGAATGTCAAATCGCGCTGAAGCATCGTACGCCTTTACGCATCATGTGCGCGACCGTTGCCTGTGCCTGCATGTGCAACGGGCGGCGCGGGCGCTGGCACGACGTTTCGATGACGCCTTGCGCCCGGTCGGGCTGACCCAGGGGCAATTTTCGCTGCTGACCTCGCTCAACCGCGCCGAGCCGCCGACCATGGGTGCGGTGGCGAACTTGCTCGCGCTCGACCGCACGACGCTCACCGCCAATCTCAAGCCGCTCGAGCGCCGCGGCCTGGTGAAAGTGGTCGTCGATCCGAACGACAGGCGCAGCCGCCGGCTCATTCTCACGGCCGCGGGCCGCGCTTCACTCGCCGCCGCGGCGCCGATCTGGAAACGTGAGCATGCGCGGGTCGAACGGCTCCTGCATACCGCAGGCGCGGATGTCGTGCGCGCCGGTCTGCGCGAGCTGTCCTGACATCGCGGGTTCGCTGCGCGACACATCTGGTGCCGTGCGGCTTCCAACATCTCAGCGTATAATGCCTCCGGTATGTCGTTTTTACGCATCTATTTCCGGGTGCTCGACCTGCTCGCGCCGGAGGCGCGGCTTGCGGGCATGCTCGCGCTTGCCAACATCGCGCTGGCGGTCGCGCAATTCGTCGAACCGGTGCTGTTCGGGCATATCATCGATGCTTTGTCGGGCGCACTGCCGGCCGGGGTCGGACCTGCAATCGGCGCCTTGGCGCCGCTGATCGGTGCTTGGGTCGCCTTCGGCTTGTTCATCGTCGCGGCCTCGACGCTGGTCGCCTGGTTCGCCGATCGCCTCGCGCATCGACGCCGCAACTTGGTGCTCGCCGACTTCTTCGAGCATGTGCTGCAACTGCCGCTCGCCTATCACGCCGGCACGCATTCGGGCCGTCAGCTCAAAGTCATGCTGACCGGCACCGATACGCTCTGGTGGCTGTGGGTGCAGTTCTTTCGCGAGCATTTCGCGGCTTTCGTGTTCATCGTCGTGCTGCTGCCGACCACGCTGGTGCTGAATTGGCGGCTGGCGTTGCCGCTGTTGGTGCTGTGCGTCGCCTTCACGATTCTCACGGTGATCGTGATGCGCCGCGCCGAAGCGATGCAGCGCGCGGTGGAGCGGCACTATTCGGATCTTGCCGAAACCGCCGCGGACGCGCTCGGCAATGTGGCGGTGGTGCAGAGTTTCGCGCGCATCGAGCTGGAAGTGTCGGCGCTCAAGGGCCTGGTGAATTCGCTGTTGCGGGCGCAAATGCCGGTTCTGTCGTGGTGGGCGGTGGCGGCCGTGCTCACCCGCAGCGCCACAACCTTAACGCTGCTCGCGATCCTTCTGGTCGGCACGTATCTGAAGCTCGTCGGGCTCGCCTCGGTAGGCGCGATCGTGAGCTTCATGGCGATCGCCACGCTCCTGATCGGCCGGCTCGAGCAGGTGGTCGGATTCGCCAACCGGCTGTTCATGGACGCGCCGAAGCTCGCCGAATTCTTCGCGGTGATGGACACGGTGCCGGCGGTGCGCGACCGGCCCGATGCGGTCGATCCCGGGCGGCTGCACGGCCTCGTCGAATTCAACAGCGTCTCGTTCTCCTACGACGGCAAGCGCCACGCCGTCGCCGACTTAAGCTTCACCGCCTTGCCGGGCGAGCGCGTGGCGCTGGTCGGGCCGACCGGCAGCGGCAAGTCGACGGCGCTCGCGCTTCTGCACCGCACCTTCGATCCGCAGGGCGGCGTGATCAGCGCCGACGGCATGGATATCCGCGCGCTCACTCTCACGGGGCTGCGCCGCAATATCGGCGTCGTGTTTCAGGAGACGCTATTGTTCAACCGCTCGATCGCGGAGAATTTGCGGGTCGGCAAGCCGGACGCCACCGAGGCCGATATGCGCGCGGCGGCCGCCCGCGCCCAAGCGCTCGATTTTATCGAACGCAACCCCGAAGGCTTCAATGCGCCGATCGGCGAGCGCGGCCGGCTGCTCTCCGGCGGTGAGCGTCAGCGGCTCGCCATCGCCCGCGCGCTGCTCAAAGACCCGCCCATCCTCATTCTCGACGAAGCCACCAGCGCGCTCGACCCGGTGACCGAGGCGCGCGTCACCACGGCACTCGACGAGGTGATGAAAGGCCGCACTACGTTCGTCATCGCGCACCGGCTTGCAACCATCCGCAATGCGACGCGTATTTTGGTGTTCGATAACGGCCGGATCATCGAGGCCGGAACCTACGACGAGCTCTTGCAGCGCGGCGGCTCCTTTGCCGACTTGGTGAAGGCCCAGTTTGGCGCCGAAGATGTCCGGCGTACCGTTACTGAAAAGGAGCGGCCGCCAGTCGAGACGTAGCCCGGATCGAGCCAACGGCCTGGCCCGAAGTGGCCGGCCCGATGACAGGCTCCGCGAATCCCGGCATAACATTTGAGCTCGCACGCCGCTGCCTGGGTTTCGCTGCGCTCAACCCGGGCTACAAATCAGCGCAGCCGCTCGAGGATGCTGACGTAGTTGGCGACGGCGGCGCCGCCCATGTTGAAAATGCCGCCGAGCCTGGCGCCTTTGATTTGCATGTCGCCGGCTTTGTCGGTGAGCTGCATCGAGGCGATGGCATGCATCGACACGCCGGTGGCGCCGATCGGATGGCCCTTGGCTTTGAGGCCGCCGGACGGATTGATCGGCAGCTTGCCGTCTTTGTTGACGATACCGCTCTCGATCGCGCGCGCGCCCTGGCCTTGCGGCACAAGCCCGATCGCCTCGTAGACCAGGAGTTCGGCGATGGTGAAACAGTCATGCACCTCGGCAAACGACATGTCGGAGAGCTTGACGCCGGCTTGCTCTACTGCTCGCTGCCAGGCGAGCGCCGGGCCTTCGAACTTGAGGATGTCGCGGCGCGACATCGGCAGATAGTCCTGCACATGCTGCGCGGCGCGAAATACGATCGCCTTGTTCATCGTCAAGGCGGTTTCGACGTCGGTCAGCACCACCGCCGCGGCGCCATCGGAGACGAGCGAGCAGTCGGTGCGCTTGAGCGGACCGGCGACGCGCGGATTCTTCTCGCTCTCCTGGCGGCAGAAATCGTAGCCGAAATCCTTACGCATCTGCGCATAAGGATTGTCGACGCCGTTCTTGTGATTCTTCGCCGCGACGCGGGCGAGCGCGTCCGATTGATCGCCCCAGCGCTGGAAATAGAGGCTCGCGATCTTGCCGAAAATACCGGCGAAACCGCCGTCGATATCGGCCTCTTCGCGCACATAGGACGCTTTCAGGAGATTGCGTCCGATCTCCGGGCCCGGCGTAGTCGTCATCTGCTCGACACCCACCACCAGCACGATGCGCGCGCGGCGCGCGGCAATCGATGTCAAACCTTGGTGAACGGCGGCGGAGCCGGTGGCGCAGGCATTTTCCACCCGCGTCGCACGCTTGAAGCGGAAATCTGGCGAGGCCTGCAGCACCAAAGAGGCGGTAAAATCCTGCGGCGAAAAGCCGGCATTGAAGTGGCCGAGCACGATCTCGTCGACGTCTTTGGGCTCAATGCCGGCGTCGGCCAGCGCTTCGCCGGCCACTTTCACGATCAGGCTTTCCACGGATTCGCCGGCAAGCTTGCCGAAGGGGGTATGCGCCCAACCCACGATGCAGGCTGTCATGTCGCTCTCCTTGCCGAATTTCGGACGCTTTTGCTTGGCTGTTGTGTTTTGCGGCTACTCTGATTTAGCCGATGCGGCCTCGAATGTGAAATTCGCTGGGAATGCGAAATTCACTGGGCGGGATTTCGCTTTGCCTTCGAGCGTCCCTTCGGTTTAGATAGGGTGCCACATCCGCTTCGGGAACCTTTCGTGAACCCATCGCGGCCTAATCGGTCACTCTGGCTCGCCTGCATCACGGCCGGGCAGGTGACCTCCGAAGGGGCCGGCCAACGGAACGGACCGCGACACGTGCAGCATGTGAAATCTCTTCGGGCGTTGGCGCTGGGAATCGCGTTTGGTTCGGCTTTTGCCGCCAATGTTGCCGCGACGCCCGCCCAGGCCGGCGCATCGATTCTGATCGAGGCCGATACCGGCAAAGTCCTGCGCGCGGAGAATGCCACCTATCCGTGGTATCCGGCTTCCACCACCAAGCTGATGACGCTTTACGTCACGCTGCAAGCGGTGAAGCAGGGGCGCGTCACTTTCGACACTCTGTTCACCGTGTCGCGCAATGCGCTGGCGCAGTCCCCGACCAAGATGGGCTACGCCGTCGGCACGCAGGTGACCGTCGACAATGCGCTCAAGATGATGATGGTGAAGTCGGCAAACGACATGGCCGTGTTGCTCGCCGAGGGCGTCGACGGGTCGGTGGAGAATTTCGCCGACGACATGACCAGGACGGCACACCGCATCGGCATGACGCAATCGAATTTCGTCAATCCCAACGGGCTGCCGGCCGACGGGCAGATCGTCTCGGCACGGGATATGGCGATTCTGGCGCGTGCGCTCATTCGCGACTTTCCGGAATACAACTTTTATTGGCACATTCCGGCGATCAAATACGGCCGGCGCATCGTGCGTAACTACAACACGCTGCTCGGCCGTTATCCGGGCGCCGATGGGATGAAGACCGGCTTTATCTGCGCCTCGGGATTCAACCTCGTCGCCACGGCCACGCGCAACGGCCGGCAGTTGATCGCCGTGGTGCTCGGGTCGCCGTCCGGCGGTGCGCGCGCGGTGAAGGCGGCGGAACTTTTGGAAAGCGGCTTTACGCAGAATCCGCTGTCGTGGCTGACGCCGGCGCTCGGGACGGTCGACAACCTCACGCCGATCAACGCCGATCCGCCCAATTTGCACGATCAGGCGTGCGGCCCGCATCGCAAGCGGCCGGCCGCCGAAGACGAAGATGCCGACGCCGGCGGTGAGCTTGCGGCCGGCGTCAATACGCCGTTTTCGGCGCTGCTTTCCAGCTTGCGCGCACCGACGCCCAAGGGCGCGGCGCTGCTTTCGGATTTCGGCTCGATCACGCCGACGATCGTTTATACCGGGCCGACGCGCACGCCGGATCAGTTGGCGCGGCTCAATGTCATTGCCGACGAGCCCGGCGGCGGTGGGCCACGCCACAAGAAGAAGGGGGGCCGCGCGGTCGCGGGCAAGCCGGCAGACGGGGCTGGCGATAGTACGTCCGCGGCGAAGCCATCCGCCGGCAACGACGGAAAGACCAAGCCCGTCCACTGGACGCCGACCTCGTCCTCGTCGCTGGTGGCCAACCCGCCGGCAGGGCTGGAAACCAAGGCGGCGGCGGACAAGCCGAAGAAAAAGCCGCAGAAGGCGGCCACGACCGCCAGGCCCGCAGCGGCGCCGGCACAATAGCGCCGCACCAAGCCTGCGGCGGCGCTCCTCGTCGCGCACGGATCGCACGCCGGCGCTGATTGGATAGCTGTCATCCAGCTCGAAAGGATAAAACACTCATGGCGGCAGGAAAAAGTATGAGGCGCCAAGTCGGTGCGTTGATGGTATCGTCAGTCGTGGCTCTTGGCGTGAGTGTCATAAGCTCAACTGCAAAAGCAGAAGATGATGCTTCGCGGTACACTTACGTGCGGCTGCATTGCACTCCGGACAATCAGTCGCACTTCACAGACGTGACAATCGAACTCGCCAAGGAAAATTTCGCGCCTCCTGCAGCTCCCATCGCCATCGGAGGCAACAAGCCGACTTCGAGGTCGTTCATAGCAGGATTCGGGGCGCACTGGGGCGCTGCTGACCTGCAGACCCATCTCAACCACCCTACCCCCGCAGTTCAGCTATTCACGGTGCTCCGGGGTGAATTCTCGATCACCGTGACAGATGGCGAGACGAGACAGTTACATGCCGGTGACATGGTCCTGCTGGAAGACATCACACCTTGCAGAGGACATATTACCGTCGTGGGCGACAAACCCGGATTCCTGCTCTTCGCTCGCTGACTATGCTTGAGCCCGGCAGATCCGCATCAGCTTTTAAGCGGTAAAGCGGACATTAGTCCGTGAGCGATTTTTGAGTCCACGCCCTAGACGGGAGCTTGACGGCAGGCGTTTAGCTTGCCGCCTTTAACGGCGCGTCCGTCATGCCTTGTAACGTTTCGAAGCTGAGGCCCGGCGCCATTTCGCGCACCGCGAACGCTTCGCCCATGACGTCAAGCACCGCGAGATTGGTGTAAACGCGCGTTGCCACGCCGACCGCCGTAAGCGGATAAGTGCAGCGGCGCAGCAATTTGCTCTCACCGTCCTTGGTCGTGTGATCCATCAACAGCCAGACGCTCTTGGCGCCGACGGCGAGGTCCATGGCGCCGCCGACCGACGGCATGTCGGTCGCCGATTTCGACCAATTGGCAAAATCGCCGTTCACCGCGACCTGAAATGCGCCGAGCACGCACAGGTCGAGATGGCCGCCGCGGATCATCGCGAAACTGTCGGCGTGATGGACGTAAGAGCCGCCGGGAACCAGCGTGACGTATTTCTTGCTGGCATTGATCAGCCAGCGATTGATCTTGTCCGGCGGCGGCTCCGGTCCCATGCCGAGAATGCCGTTCTCCGATTGGATCACGACTTCGCGCTCGGGCGGAATGTAGTTCGCCACCAGCACCGGAATGCCGATGCCTAGATTCACGTAAACGCCTTCCGGAATATGGCCGGCGGCGCGCGCGGCGATTTCCTCACGTGTCCACGGCTTGCAGTTCGCCAACCCGCCGAGCTTTGCCTTCACATTCATGGGCGCTTCTCTTCAGGTCACTGCTCTGTTCAGGTTACCGTGGGCTCGCCATAGGGCACGTGCACGACGCGATCGACATAGATGCCGGGCGTGTGGATCCGTTCCGGATCGAGCTCGCCCAAAGACACGATGTGCTGAGCCTGCGCGATGGTCAATGCGGCCGCGGTCGCCATCACCGGGTTGAAGTTCCGCGCCGAGGATTTGTAGGTCAGATTGCCCCAGCGATCCGCTTCCCAGGCTTCGATCAGCGCCACGTCGCCGTGGAAAGCTTCCTCCAGCACATAGCGGCGGCCGCGAAATTCCCGCACTTCTTTTCCCTCCGCCAGCAACGTGCCGACCGAGGTCGGCGTATAGAAGGCCGGAATGCCGGCGCCGGCGGCGCGCATGCGCTCGGCCATCGTGCCTTGCGGCATCACTTCAAGCTCGATTTTGCCCGCGCGGTAAAGGCTCTCGAACACTACCGGATCGGTGGTGCGCGGATAAGAGCAAATGATCTTGCGCACGCGGCCGACTTCCATCAGCCGCGCCAGGCCGACATGACCGACGCCTGCATTGTTGGCGACCACGGTCAAATCCTCGGCGCCCTGCTCGATCAGGGCCTCGATCAGCGCATTGGGCTGACCGATGCTGCCGAAGCCGCCGATCAGCACGACCGCGCCGTCGCGGATCCCCGCCATCGCCTCGGCCATGCTTTGCACGATCTTGTCGATCATGGCTGTTTTGTCTGATCCGCTCGTCCCCGCGAAAGCGGGGACCCAGAACCGATTATATCCAGTCTCTCGTTCTCCTGGATTCCCGCTTACGCTGACGCGGGAATGAGCGCAGTGGGTCACCCGGCGTCGCGCATGCGCGCGCCGTCGGCGAAGGCGGGGATGAGCTCGCGCGCGAAGCGGCGCAGGCTTTCGTGTGCGAGCCCGCCGCCGTTGAGCAGCACATATTCGACGCCGAGCTTCCGCAGCTTTTCGAGCTTGAGCGCGATTTCGTCCGGCATGCCGTAGAGCGCCGCTTCCTCGCTCGCCTCGCGCGTATCTGAGAAGGCCATGATGCTCGCCTTGCTCTGCGTGCCGTCGGCCGCTTTCGACAGGGCGGCAAAATGGCGCTGCGCCGCCAGCCGCTGCTCGAGCGCGGCTTCCTTGTCGGCCTCGTCCTTGGCGACATAGAAGGCGCGCGCGACGCCGACGTCGAGCGGATCAAAAACACGGCCGCGTTTCTCGACCTCGGCCTTGAACCAGGCGACGCGCTCGCCGATGGCGTCGAGCGAGGCGAATTGATCGAGCAGAAGGTTGTAGCCACGCTCGGCCACCTGGCGGATCGAATTCGGGCTGCCGGCGGCCATCCACATCGGCGGATGCGGCTTTTGTGCGGTCGGCGGCTCGACGATGATGTCGGCGAAGTTCCAGTACTTGCCCTGATGCGAGAAGCGCTCTTTCGACGTCCAGGATTTGACCACGACGTCGAGGCATTCGTTGAAGCGCTCGTCGGCTTCTTCAATCGGGATGCAGAAGCCGTGGAATTCGTTGTGGCGATAGCCCTTGCCGACGCCGAAGTCGAACCGTCCGCCGGACAAAAGATCGATCGTGGCCGCCTGTTCGGCGAGCAGCACCGGGTTGTGCCAGGGCAGGACAACGACGGCGGTGCCAAGCCGCAGCGTGCGGGTTTTCGCTGCAAGCCAAGTCAACAAAGAGAGACTGGCGGAAACCTGCCCGGCGCCGGTGAAATGATGCTCGACCAGAAAGGTCGAGTGATAGCCGAGCGCCTCGGCTTCGATGTTGTAGTCGACGAATTGTTTGTAGCCGAGGCCTGAATCGACATCGGGCCCGCCGCGGCGCGCGGTGGCGCTGCCGAATAGACCAAAGCGCATCAACTGGCTCCACTGTTTCGCCGGCGACAATGTAGCCGGAAAGACGCCGGGAAGAACAAGTCATCAAAAGGTCGGAGGCGCACCGTCTGGCAGGGTCGGCAACATTGCCTAGTGGGCGACGTCTGTTCGAGGTGGGCTGGATGCTCGTCCAGCTGTGCCGGTGTGCGGGCCGGGAGGGCCTTATTTCGCACCCGCCGCGGCCCGCGCCAAAGCCGAAAGGGCGCCGGCGAGGCCGTTCACGGCCGTGGCGGCGGCGCCGTCGATTCCATGCCGTTTTGCGAGCCAATGCGGATCGTTGTAGGAGAGCCACGTTAGCCCGGCGGCATCCTGCCAGACCAGGACCTTGAGCGGCAGGTCGATGCCGATGGTCTGCACCGCTTGCATCAGCGGCGTGCCGCCTTTGGCGTTGCCGAAGATCAGAAGATCGGTCGGGCCGAGCGACAAGCCGACCGCAGTGGCGCCGGCCGCATGATCGACATGCGCAAATACGGTCAGGCCCTTGCCTTTGAGGTCGGCCTCAAGCCTGTCCATCGTCTCCTTCGGCCCGTGGCTGCTGCGTATGGTTATCAATCCGTCTGCGGCCATGGCGTGCGCTCTCCTATCGGCAGTCGTTGCTATCAACGCGATGAAACATCCGGCGTTCGAAACAACGAGATGGAAATAGCGTATCTAATGTACCAAAATTAAGTCGGAACGAATCTGTGGCACACTTTATGGGCGACATGAAACGCGCGCGTGCGGTCAAAACGGCCGGCCACTGGGACAGCGCCGGTGCGGTCGATCAGGTTTCGCTCGACGCACATGGGCGGCATCGCCGCCGCGTCGTTTTGACCGGCGAGCGGGGCACGACGTTTTTGCTCGACTTGCCGCAGGCGACCGCTTTGCGCGACGGCGATGGTCTCGTGCTCGACGACGGCGGCATTGTTCGCATCGTCGGCCGGCCGGAGGCGCTGATCGAAATCGCCGCCGCCGACAGCCACGAATTGGCGCGGCTTGCCTGGCACATCGGTAACCGGCATATCGACGTGCAGATCGTCGGCGATCGGCTGCGCATTCGCCGCGATCATGTGATCGAGGATATGTTGCGCGGGCTCGGCGCGCGGCTCGCTCCGGTTGACGCGCCATTCGATCCGGAGCAGGGCGCCTACGGCCAGCACACGCCCAGCCATGGGCATGGGCACGATCATGCGCATGCTCATGGTCACGAGCGTGACCACGATCATGGCTAGAGCGTTGGTCCGCTCGTCCCCGCGAAAGCGGGGACCCAGGCGGGAGAAGCCGCTGGATTCCCGCCTTCGCAGGAATGAGCGGCTGGAATCGAGCGCGCTTTATCGCCTTATGGCCTGGCTGTCGCCGGCCTACCCGGTCGGTGCGTTTTCCTATTCGAGCGGCATCGAATGGGCTGTCGAGGCCGGCGACATCAAGGACGCCGAAACGCTGCGGCAATGGCTTGCGGCGATGCTCGCCGAAGGCGGCGGCTTTTGCGATGCGGTTTTGTTTGTTCATGCGCACCGCGCCATCGCCAAGTCGGATGACGCAGCGCTGCGGGACGTTGCCGCGCTCGCGGCGGCGCTCGTTCCTTCGAAGGAGCGCTTCCTGGAAACGACCGCACAGGGGCGCGCGTTTCTCGACGCCACAAAGGCGGCGTGGCCTTGCCCGGCCCTGGTGCGCTTGCAAGATGCCTGGCCGGGCGCAGTGGCGTTGCCGGTTGCGGTCGCGGTTGCTTGCGCTGGGCACGACATCGCCTGCGAGCCGGCGCTTGGTGCCTTTCTGCAAGCGCTGACTGCCAATTGGATCTCGGCCGGCGTGCGGCTCATTCCGCTCGGCCAGACCGATGGCCAGCGCGTGCTCGCCGCGCTCGAAGCCACCGTCGCGGCAACGGCGGAGCGCGCGCTGGCGACGCCGTTGGACGAGATCGGCAGCGCGACGTTCCGCGCCGACCTCGCTACAATGTGGCACGAGACCCAATACACGCGCTTGTTCCGGTCTTAGCCGGCAAGCGTTCAGGCTGCTGTCTCGTCGGCTGCCGCACGATGTCGCGTCAGCTTGGCCGAAGCGGCCGGCTTTGCCTAGCCGGATGGCCCGCACTAAGTTCGGCGAGAAATTGGAGTTGGTTTCATGTCTTCCTCGTATCACGGTCCTTTACGGGTGGGGGTCGGCGGCCCGGTCGGCTCGGGCAAGACCGCACTGATGGACGCGCTGTGCAAGCGGCTGCGCGAGCGCTACGAGATCGCCGCCATCACCAACGACATCTACACCAAATGGGACGCCGAATATCTCGTTCGCTCGGGCGCGCTGGTGCCGGAGCGCATTGCCGGCGTCGAGACCGGTGGCTGCCCGCACACGGCGATCCGCGAGGACGCTTCCGCCAATCTCGCGGCCATCGCCGACATGCGACAGAAATTCCCGACGCTCGATCTGGTGCTGATCGAGTCGGGCGGGGACAATCTTGCCGCGACCTTTTCGCCGGAGCTGGCCGATCTGACGATCTACGTGATCGATGTCGCCGCCGGCGACAAGATTCCCTCCAAGGGCGGCCCCGGCATCACCCGCTCCGATCTTCTGGTGATCAACAAGATCGATCTCGCGCCTTATGTCGGCGCCTCGTTGGAAACCATGGAGCGCGAGTCGAAGCGCATGCGCGGCACGCGTCCGTTCGTTTTCACCAACCTGCGCGCCGGGGCGGGCGTTGACGAGATCGCGCGCTTCATCGAGGAGAAGGGCGGGCTGGGGGTGGGGTGAACATCCGCCCCCGCGAAGCGGGTGAGGGGGACCGCGCGTCAGCGCGGTGGAGGGGGCTGGCTTGCTCTGTGCAAGCCGCCACTTGCCCCTTCCGGCTCGCTTTCGCTCGCCACCTCCCCCGTAAACGGGGGAGGAAATCACTGAGCTCTGCCCGTATGCTTCCTTGCCGCTTCCAGGTGGCCGTAACTCTGCACCGGTGCGCACATCAGGAAGCGATAGCCTTCGCTGACGACACGCTCGGCATTGCCCTGCTCGACGTGCGGATGGCCGACCACGACATTGTGCTTCTTGCAGGTGTCGACCACGCGCTTCATCCACTCGAGCACGACCTTGTGCTCGTATTGGCGCGGATAGCCGAGCTCCTGCGAGAGATCGCCTTCGCCGATCAGAATGGCGCCGACGCCCGGCACATTGGCGAGGATGTCGTCGAGATTTTCCACGCCGCGTGTGTCCTCGATTTGCAGGATGCAGAAAATCTCGCCCTGCGGATTGAGCGGCCATATGTCCGCCTTTTGGTAATATTCCTGCTGGGTCAGCCCCCAATAGCGCACCGCGGTCGTCGGGCCGTCGCCGCGGATGCCGGCTGGCTCATAGTGCGGCGCGGTCTTAAGCCGCGGATAACGGCAGGCGCCGACCGCATTGGCCGCTTCCTCGACCGTCGAGATGTGCGGGAACACGATACCGTAGCAGCCCATGTCGAGCGCCTGCTTCGCCTGCCACTGCGCCATTTCGACCCCGTTCACGGGCACGCGCGCGAGCGGGGTTACGGCCGGCGCGAGCGAGCCCGATTTGGCGATCTGTGCCCGCAGCAGCATGTATTGCAGGCAATCGCGCAACAGCCGGCCGTCCCAGGGCTGGTGTTCCATCTCGAACACGCAACCGTCGAATTTCGAGGTCGCCAGCGCCACCGCGCTCGAGACTTCGGCGGGCGAGAAACAGGTCAGCGCATGCTGCCCGGATTCGAGCGCGCGGATGATGCCGTTGAGGCGCGGAAGTTCAGCCATTCCCCAGTCTCCCGATCGAGCAGATACCGAATGCTATAGAAAAGCCGCCCCTGTTTGACAATCGCGCCCCGGCCCTTAAAGCATGATCCCGAAAAGTAGAAACCGGTTTTCGGGAAAGATCATGCCAAACAAAACGCTAGAGCGGGATGACGATTCGAAGATAAGGTCATTCCCGCTTTAGCATCGCCGGCCCAACCCCTTCAGCGCCTTACCTCGATGATCATCGATTGCCACGGCCACTACACCACCGAACCCAAAGACCTCCATCGCTTCCGCAAGGAGCAGACTGCAGCCGCCAACGCCAAGGATAAAGCGGCGTTGCCGTCGCGCGCTTCGCTGAAGATGTCCGACGACGAAATTCGCGAAAGCATCGAGCAAAACCAGCTCAAGCTGCAGCGCGAGCGCGGCACCGACCTGACCATCTTTTCGCCGCGCGCGTCCGGAATGGGCCATCATGTCGGCGACGAGAGCATCAGCCTTGAATGGTCGCAGATCTGCAACGACCTCATTCACCGCGTATGCACGCTCTATCCGAAGAACTTCATCGGTGTCTGCCAATTGCCGCAATCGCCGGGCGTGCCGCCGAAGAATTCGGCGGCCGAGCTCGAGCGCTGCGTCAAGGAGCTCGGCTTCATCGGCTGCAATCTCAACCCCGACCCCTCCGGCGGCTATTTCAATTCGCCGCCGTTGACCGACAAGTGGTGGTATCCGTTTTACGAGAAGATGGTCGAGCTCGACGTGCCGGCGATGATCCACGTGTCGGGCTGCTGCAATCCGGCCATGCACACGACCGGGTCGTATTATCTGAACGCCGACACGATGGCCTTCATGCAGCTCATCCTGTCCGATGTGTTCAAGGACTTTCCGACGCTCAAGCTGATCATTCCGCATGGCGGCGGCGCGGTGCCGTTCCACTGGGGCCGCTTCCGTGGGCTTGCGCTCAATAACGGCCGGCCGGAGCTCGACGAGGTCATCAAGAACAACATCTTCTTCGACACGTGTGTCTATCACCAGCCGGGCATCAACCTGCTGACCGAAGTTGTGCCGGTGGAGAATATTTTGTTCGCCTCCGAGATGGTCGGCGCCGTCAAAGGCGTCGATCCGAAGACCGGCTTCAACTTCGACGACACCAAGCGTTACATCGACAAGGCGCCGCGCTTGAGCGATGCCGATCGCGCGAAGATTTTCGAGGGGAATGCGCGCCGGGTCTATGGCCGCCTCGGGGCTGCGCTGAAGGCGGCGGGGTGAAGGCGGCTGGCATCCGCATCATGCCGTTCGCCCGTCCCCGCGAAGGAGGGACCCAACTGGTCGGTTGCGGCCAACGTCTTCTGCTGGATTCCCGCTTTCGCGGGAATGAGCGGATGGAATTGAGGCCTCGTTAAATTGGCAAAACTTCGGCGTAAGCGCGCAAAGGAAAAGCCCCAGCTCGTCAGGTTCGGTCACCGCGAGATCGAGACCCTCGGCTTGACCCAGGGTTTCTGGACGGATCTCTATCATCGGGCGATGACGGTCTACTGGCCGGTGTTTTTCGGCAGCGCCGCCGTGTTGTTTGTCACGCTCAACGCCGTGTTCGGTTTTCTGTACTGGCTCGGCCACGAGCCGATCGCCAATGCCGAAGGCAATGGGCCGCTCGCCTACTTTTATTTCTCCATCGAAACGTTGGCGACGGTCGGCTATGGCGACATGCATCCGCAGACCGATTATGGGCATCTGATCGCGACCGTCGAGATCTTCACCGGCATGTCGTTTCTCGCGGTGATGACCGGACTCATTTTCGCCCGCTTCTCGCGGCCGCGCGCCCGCTTTGTGTTCGCCGACACTGCCGTCATTCCCCGGCACGAAGGGCGTCAGGCGCTGATGATCCGTACCGCCAATGCGCGCCACAACACGATCTCGCGGGCAAACGCGCGGCTCTGGCTTATTCGCGCCGAGCGCAGCAGGGAAGGCGACCAACTCCGCCGCTTTTACGAGCTCAAGCTCGATCGCAGCGAGCATCCGATGTTCGTGCTGAGCTGGATGCTGTTTCACATCATCGACAAGGACAGCCCGCTGTACGGGGCGACGGCGTCCGATCTCGAGGAAGGCGACGCGCTCTTCGTGCTCAATGTCGGCGGCCTCGACGACAGCTCCGCCCAGCAGCTCTATGCGCGCCACGTCTATTCCTGGCGCGATATCCGCTGGAACCATCGCTACAAGGACATCACCAGCGTCTCGCCGCAGGGGCGTTTTTTGCTCGACTACACCAAATTCAACGACGTCGTGGCGGAGGAGGAGTAACCACTGTCATTCCGGGCGCGCCACTTTGCGGCGCCCCGGAATGACGGCGCTGGTATCACCCGTGTGCCTTCTTGCACGGCCAGGGCGTTGGCCCATTTTGTTGGAAAGCACCGTTAGCCGAGTTGGTCCTAACAGGTTCCGGCTATGTAACCCCCCGGCGCGAGGAGCCGCCATGTCCATCCGCCCTGTCAAACGCATTGTTTCATCCAAGCCCACGATCGAGGGCGCGGGCGTGCATCTGCGCCGCGCTTTCGGTTTCGGCGACACCACCGAATTCGATCCTTTCCTGCTGCTGGACGATTTCCGCAACGACCGGCCGGACGAGTATCGCGCCGGCTTCCCGTGGCATCCGCATCGCGGCATCGAGACCATCACCTATGTGCTCGCCGGCAATGTCGAGCACGGTGACAGCCTCGGCAATCGCGGCAATCTCGGCGCCGGCGACGTGCAGTGGATGACCGCCGGACGCGGCATCCTGCATCAGGAAATGCCGCAGGGCGACGAGAAGGGCCGCATGCACGGCTTTCAGCTCTGGGCCAATCTGCCGTCGTCGCTGAAGATGACGGCACCGCGCTATCAGGACATCAAAGGCGCCGAAGTGCCGGAAGTGATCGACGACGACGGTACGCGCGTGCGCGTGGTGTGCGGCGATTTCTGGGGCAAGCGCGGCCCGGTCGAAGGTGTCGCCGCCGACCCGCGCTATCTCGACGTCTGGGTGCCGCCGGGCAAGCGCAAGACGCTGAAGGTCGAGGTCGAACGCCATGCCTTCGCTTACGTGTTCGAGGGCTCGGGTAATTTCCGCGCCGCGTCGCAACCCTTCGGCGTACTGACCGAAAAGACCGACGGCGTGAACGAGATCCTGGTGCGCGAGCAGACCGGCAACCGTTCGCTGGTGCTGTTCGACTCCGGCGACGAAATCTCCGTGCAGGCCGGCGACGAGGGCATCCGCTTCATCCTCGTGTCCGGCAAGCCGATCAAGGAGCCGGTCGCCTGGTACGGCCCGATCGTGATGAACTCGCAGGCCGAGCTGCAACAGGCCTTTACGGAGCTGAAGCAGGGCACGTTTATTCGGTAGCTCTCGGTGGCCGTTTTTCTCACGCGTCATGCCCGGTCTATGCGCCGGGCATCTCGTTTGTGATGGTACGGAGCATCTGGATCGAGATGGCCGGGACATAGGCGAGCGAAGCGACGCCGTTCTTTGAACGGCTGTGCCCGGCCATGACGGGGCGTGATATCTTCTACGCCGGCTGCGCAGCCGCAACGCGCCTGATCAGGCCGCGCTGCGGGTCATAACCAAGGACCGCGAGCAGAAAGAACAGCACGGTCGCGCCGGTCACGACCAGCGCGGCCACGACACTGATCTCGCCGTAAAGCGCAAAGCGGATCAGCTCCACCGCGTAGGTGAAGGGATTGCCGAGCGAGGCGTAGTAGAGAATCTCCGAGCCACCTTCGCGCAGCCGCCACAGCGGGTAGAGCGCCGACGAGAAGAAG
>Ga0210410_10001654_pt1 | contig 20698 bp, 18 predicted proteins | sample IncBWC4MmetaG_FD_161058 | JGI IMG/M metagenome (GOLD analysis project Ga0210410, IMG submission 161058) | Forest soil microbial communities from Barre Woods Harvard Forest LTER site, Petersham, Massachusetts, United States - Inc-BW-C-4-M | ecosystem: Environmental > Terrestrial > Soil >... | reverse complement strand
GAGGTACTCGAACTGCTTTTCGCCAAAGTCGGGACCGAACCCTTGGTGAAGTGGTTACAAGCTCAACCTGAGTCCACTTATGCGCGCCGGATAGGATTCCTTTACGAGTGGCTAACCCAAGCGACGCTTGACGTTGCGCCGCTTGACCGGCGCGTGAGTTTCGTATTCGCGCTGGATGAAACCTTGCAATTTGGGCTCGGAAAAACCGATGAGGTTGACCGGAAGTTTCGAGTGCGCAACAACCTGCCAGGTACTCGCGATTTTTGTCCGCTCGTGCGAAAGACAGGAGCACTGCGCGACTACTCGGCGAAAGCTCTACGCACCCAAGCTGCACAGACACTTTCAAAGTATGACCAGAGCCTCTTGCGCCGCGCCTCGCAGTACTTGTACCTCAAAGAAACGCGATCTTCTTATGAGGTCGAGAGGGAACGCCCGAGCGTCGGTCGTACTCAACGCTTTGTCGAGCTGTTGAAGACCGCCCCTTCCGGAAAGCCATTATCTCAAGAGCGCTTCGTCGAGGCGCAAAACGCCATCATCGATCCTAGATGGCATGAGTTTGCATACCGACCCACACAGAACTGGGTCGGAGGGCAGCATCGTTATCGCGAGATGGTTGACTTTGTTCCGCCGCGCCCTGATGACGTGCCACCCCTGATGAGCGGTCTCTGCGCATTGAGCGCCCGCGGCCGGGAGGCCGCGAAGACTAACGCGTCGCTGGATCAGGTCGTGCACGCGGCAACGGTAGCGTTCGGTTTTGTGTTCGTTCATCCCTTCATTGATGGAAATGGGCGCCTGCATCGTTATTTGATCCATGAAGAGCTGTCTACGTTGCAGTTCACTCCACCGGGAATCGTACTTCCGGTGTCCGCTTTTATCCTTGCGAACCAGGACCTGTACGTTCAAGTGCTCGAGCAGTTCTCACGCCCGCGGCTCGCCCGTACGGAGTTCGCCCCAGAGCACCCAGAAAAGCCTGCGATCGGTAATGACCCTATTTACTTCCGATTTTTCGATGCGACCCCACAAGCGCTTTTTCTCTATCGAGCCCTGGAACGAACCATCACGCATGATCTCGACGAGGAGATCAACTACCTTCTGGGAGTCGATCGCGCCCGATATCGTTTGAAGGATGAGCTGGATTGGCCAGCACAGTCCCTGGATCTATTCATCAATATTGTGCGTCAAGGCGGCGGTGCATTGTCGAAAACCAAACGCGCCAGTCACTTCAGTTGGCTCACCGACGACGAACTCGCCCGTTTCATACCCATGGTCAACGAGGCATTTGACTCGCCGCAGCGGGGCGCTGACGCCTAGCTCACTCAGCCCCAAGGCTCCCGCAATAGTTTCCGCTCCCAGGCCAGCGAGTGGGTCACGATCGCCTCCAGGTCGTCATATCGTGGCCGCCACCCCAGCTCCGCCCGGATGCGGTCGGCCCGTGCCACCAGGTACGCCGGATCGCCCGCGCGGCGCGCCTCCTCGCGGATGACCAGGGGCTTGCCGCCGACGGTTTCGACCATGCGCAGCACTTCGCGGACCGAGTACCCATGGCCGTAGCCGACATTGAGCGTGACCGACTTGCCGCCCCCGCGCAGATAGTCGAGAGCATTCAAATGCGCCGCCGCCAGATCTTCGACATGCAGATAATCCCGCATGCCTGTTCCATCCGGCGTGGGGTAGTCGCTGCCGAACACGGACACGTGAGGACGCTTGCCCACCATCGCCTCGCAAGCCACCTTGGTCAACAAGGTGGCCCCCGGCGTCGCCTGACCGATCCGTCCCTTGGGATCGGACCCCGCCACATTGAAATATCGCAGAGCGACATAGCGCAGCGCACTCACCGCGGCGACGTCGCGCAGCATCCACTCGCTCATGAGTTTCGAGGTGCCGTAGGCGTTGATGGGCCGGGTCGGCGACTCCTCGTCCGCGTATCCCTCCTCGAGCATGCCGTACACCGCCGCGGTGGACGAAAAGACAAAATTCTTCACCTGATTCTCGAGGCAGGCCTGCAGCAGAGCGCGGGTCGAACAGGTGTTGTTCCCGTAGTACTTGAGCGGCTGAGCCACCGATTCCGGTACGATGGTGTGCGCCGCGAAATGCATGACGGTATCGACCCGGTGTTCCGCCAGAAGACGCGACACCAGCGCGTAGTCGCCCACATCGCCCACCACCAGCTCGCCCGAGGTCACCGCCTGCCTGAAGCCCCGGCCCAAATTGTCGAGGACGACGACGTTTTCGCCCGCCTCGCCCAGTTGACGTACGACGTGGCTGCCAATGTAGCCGGCACCGCCCGTGACCAAAATCGTTCCTTTAGGCAAACTAGCTCCCGGTATTTTCGGCGATTGAGTACTAGAGTCGCGCCTCGGCGACATGCTCCCGGAACCAGGCGTACGTGCTCTCTATGCCCGCCTTGAGAGGAATCTTCGGCCGCCAGCCGAGGGCGGTCAGGCGTGTCGTATCCAGCAACTTGCGCGGCGTGCCGTCGGGCTTCGAGAGATCGAACACCAAGCGACCTTGGAAGCCGGACGCGGCCATGACGAGCTCGGCAAGGTCCCGGATGGTGATGTCCTCGCCCCACCCGATATTGACGATCGCTTCGTCGTCGTAGTTCTTGAGCAGGTAGATGACGGCATCCGCGAGATCGTCCACATGCAGGAATTCGCGCCGTGGCGTGCCCGTACCCCAGATCGACAGGGTCTCATCCCCACGCAGCTTGGCTTCGTGGAAGCGGCGAATCAGGGCGGGTAGGACATGCGAATTCTGCAAATCGAAGTTGTCGCCGGGCCCGTAAAGATTGGTGGGCATGAGCGAAATCGCTTGGAATCCGAACTCACGCCGGTACGCTTGACACATCTTGACACCGGCGATCTTGGCGATCGCGTACCACTCGTTGGTGGGCTCCAAGGGACCGGTGAGCAGGTAGTCCTCTTTGATCGGCTGCGGCGCGAGCTTCGGGTAAATGCAGCTCGATCCCAGAAAGACGAACTTGGCGACCCCGGAGCGATGCGCTGCATCGATCACGTTATCCTGGATCAGGAGATTGTCACGGATGAACAAGGCCGGGCGAGTGCTGTTGGCGTGAATCCCCCCCACACGCGCTGCCGCCATGATCACGGCTTCGGGGCGCTGGCTGTCGAAGAACTCGCGAACCGCCCTCTGATCGGTGAGATCCAACTCCTGATGCGTGCGCAGCAGCAGATTCTGGTATCCCTGGTGCCGCAACGTCCGAACCACGGCCGCCCCGACCAGTCCCCGATGCCCGGCGACATAAATTCGCGAATCTTGATTGAGCTGCACGGCGTACTACTCGTGGTGTTTGTAGACCTTGTAGCCTTCCTTGGCGACCAAGGCATCGCGGTTGGCCAGGTCCAGATCGGATTCGACCATCTCGGCCACCAATTCGGGGAAGGTTACTTCGGCGGTCCAGCCGAGCTTCTGGCGAGCCTTGGTGGCGTCGCCCAGCAAGGTCTCTACCTCGGTCGGCCGGAAGTATCGGGGATCCACCCGGACCAGGGTGCGTCCGCTCCGGGTATCGATGCCCACTTCATCGACACCATCACCCTTCCATTCGATTCTCATGTCCAGCAGGGTGCCGGCGGCCGCGACGAAGTCACGAACCGAGAATTGCTTGCCGGTGGCAATGACGAAGTCCTCGGCCGCGTCCTGCTGCAGCATCAGCCATTGGGCCCGGACGTAGTCTCGCGCATGGCCCCAGTCGCGCCGTGAATCGAGGTTGCCGAGATGCAGCGTGTCCTGCAGGCCGACGCGGATGCGGGTAAGGGCACGAGTAATCTTGCGCGAAACGAAGGTTTCACCGCGTAGTGGCGATTCGTGGTTGAACAGGATTCCGTTGCAGGCATAGAGCCCGTAGGCCTCGCGGTAATTCACGGTGATCCAGTAGGCATATACCTTAGCGGCCCCGTAGGGCGAGCGGGGATAGAACGGCGTGGTTTCGCGCTGCGGAATCTCCTGGACTTTGCCGAACATCTCGGACGTGGAAGCCTGGTAAAACCGGGTTCTCTTCTCCAGTCCGAGAATGCGAATGGCCTCGAGTATCCGAAGGGTGCCAACGGCATCGGAATTTGCGGTGTATTCGGGGGTTTCAAACGACACCGCGACGTGGCTTTGGGCGGCCAGGTTGTAGATCTCGTCGGGCTGGACCTCTTGGATGATCCGAATCAGATTGGTCGAATCCGTCAAATCCCCGTAATGGAGCTTGAGGTGGACGTCTTTCTCGTGGGGATCTTGGTACAGATGATCAATGCGATCGGTGTTGAAGGAGGAGGCGCGGCGTTTGACGCCATGCACGCTATACCCTTTATCCAGCAGGAATTCAGCGAGATAGGCGCCGTCCTGACCGGTAATACCCGTGATCAATGCCGTCTTAGACAAATCATCCTCCGAGTCAACTAATTTTGCGGTCCAGTGCACCTACTGTAGCAAGAGTTTTGCGGCCCGCCAGGTGAACTATTCAAAGCTTACACGTTGCTACAAGCCGCTACACATTACCTACGAAAACGCATGTTACGCAGATTAGACTAGCAGCGTCGGTCGTCTTAACAGGCCTCGCTTGTAGTCTCGATCCCGCACCTTGCCGAACATTAATGTCATTCTTGCCTGCACGAGTGTAGATTTTGCAACTTCGATCGGATCATGGGAGCAAGGGCCCATCGAGCGCTGGCCAGCAAGGGTGCATATTGATAACCTGTGAGGGGGATCTGCGGAAAGTCGACGCGCGGATGGCTCTGTACAGCAAAGTACGTCAACGGATTGATGGGGGTCCGCGTTTACACGCTAAAGCGTGACGATTGTCGCTAGGACGCTACACATTTTCTTCTACAATTGTGGGCAAATATCGCGAATATCTTGAATTGATTGAGAATATAAGGATGTAGATGCGGTCATCTGGACGGATGCACCGCAGCGAATTTGCATTTTGAGGGTGTTTATCGTTTCCAGACTTTAATTGGCATGTCGTCTGCTCGGAGTCAATGCATGGATAAAGGGATGTTAAACGTCATTGATGACAACCAGGAGTACGTTGGATGACGAGAAATTCCCGAGCAAAGGCCGAAGCAAAAGTCGCTCTGACGCCTGATGATCTGCTCGAGAACGGTGCTGTGTTCGCCCCTCAAGCACGGACGACGCCTCTACGAGGTCCGCAGCATTTTTCGGAACACCCTGTCACCAGTTTGTCGCGAGTTGAACCGGCGTCTTCGGAACCCGAGTCGATTCTCAGTCCCCGGACCCGGACGATGCGATTTGCCTACGAATCGGCGAAGCGCGCATTCGACCTTCTGCTCGGCTCGGTATTGCTGATCGTTGCTACTCCCATCATTCTGGTCGCCGCTGCGGCGATCAGAATCGAAACTCCTGGGTCGCCCTTTTTCATTCAGACCCGACTGGGAAGAGATGGAAAGCCGTTCAGAATCTGCAAGCTCCGCGGAATGTATGCCGACGCCCGTATCCGTTTTCCGAGCTACTACGATTACTCAAACAAGCAGGATCTCGACTTCTTCTTTCATCATGAGGAAGATCCCCGCATAACCCGGGCAGGAATGTTCATCCGGAAAACCAGTATCGATGAACTCCCGAACCTGTGGAACGTCGTGTTGGGCGATTTGTCCCTGGTCGGACCGCGGCCGGAGATCCCCGAGGTGCTGGCTCTTTATGGACCCTACCGTCAGGAATATCTCTCCGTAAAGCCGGGAGTCACTTGCTTGTCAAAATGCACCGGCCGAGACCGGCTCACGAAACGTGAAACGATCGACTTCGACATCAAGTATATCCGCGAGCGCAGCTTCAGTTTAGACCTGACCATACTTTGGCGAACTTTCCGCGGAGTTGTGCTTCGCCGAGACGTATTTTGACGACAGAGAACCCGCAACCCATGCCAACGATCGCCTAAACGCACATGCGAATACTAGTTCTCGGCGGTTCGGGTTTTTTGGGATCACACATTGTCGATCAGTTCCTGCGCGAAAAGCACGACGTCACGGTTTACGATCTTTACCCCGAGCGGTTTCGGCGCTCGCCTTCCGGGATCAAGTTCGTCACCGGTGATTTCGGCAATGTCGGTGCCCTGGACGAACTGATCGCAACCGGCTTCGACGCCGTCATTCATTGCGTCAGCACCACCACGCCGAAGAGTTCGAATGAGTCGCCGGAATTCGACATTCAGTCGAATGTCATCGGTACGCTGTATTTGCTGGATATTTGTGCGAAGCGCAATATCGGCAAGCTGGTGTTCCTGTCTTCGGGTGGAACCATTTATGGAGACATCGGAGATTTGGACCTGGTCGATGAATCGCATTCCGTGCGGCCCATGTGCTCTTACGGGGTATCGAAGCTGACCATCGAGCATTACCTGGATGTCTACAGGCATCTACGTGGGCTCAACTACGTAGCGCTGCGATTATCGAATCCCTTCGGCGAACGCCAGAGCCCGCTTCGCGCGCTGGGTGCGCTAACAGTTTTTCTACACCGAACACTCAAGCGCCAAACCGTGGAGATTTGGGGAGATGGCAGCGTAACGCGCGATTTCATCTATGTCGGCGACGTTGCAAACGCGGTCTACCTTGCTACGGTAAATCCGATATCGGGTATCTTTAATGTCGGCACGGGGACCGGGCTTTCGCTGCGCAACATCTTGAGCCAAATAACCGAAGTCGTCGGCATCGAACCATCTGTCACTTGGCTCGCATCGAGATCCTTCGATGTTCCGAGAATAGTATTGGATGCTACAAAATTGAGAAAAGCCACCGATTGGAAGAGCGTGACATCGCTGGAAGACGGCATCGCGATCACGGCCAAGTGGTTGCAAAAGGCCGATATCTAGCCCATCACATATGGACAGCCGTCGCGTTGTCGATGTAGATTGTCGTCCCCATCGCACGGGGCGGTCTGCTGGCTCTTTCGATCCGGCCTGTGGTGTTGGAGGGTTGTGGTGATCACCAATGGTGGTGCTCGACTTGTCGGCAAGAAATCGACGGGCAGAGCCGCAGTATTTTTCGATCGTGATGGCGTGCTCGCGATCCCGGAAATTCGAGATGGCGGGTCGTTTGCAGTGCGCCGCCTGGAGGATTTCGCGGTCTATGCGGACGCCGAAGAAAGTGTGCGGCGGGTCAAGGCATTGGGCGCCATTGCCGTCGTAGTCACAAACCAGCCGGATGTCGGCAACGGTTTGGTCGGCAGAGCCATCGTCGAAGACATGCACCAGCGTCTGCGCCACATGGTTCCGGTCGACGCCGTCTATGCCTGCTACCACACGCGTGCCGACAACTGCGGCTGCCGCAAGCCCAAGCCCGGCATGCTTCTGGCCGCGTCGAATGACCTCGGCATCGATCTGTCACGCAGCGTCATGGTCGGCGACCGCGCCACCGACGTTGCGGCCGGCCACGAGGCGGGATGCCGCTCGATCCTGATCGCGCGCGGCTATTATGACGAATACTCGGCCGGCGCAGATTGGGTTGCCGCAAATCTGACCGAGGCAGTCGATCATATATGCGCCTATTTCGCCGCCGGGTACCGCGACGACAATCATATCGAGCGGAGCGGAAGCTGATATCGAAATTGTTCGGTTCGATTTCCGTGAAGGGCGGCGCGAGACCACGGAACTGGAGCGCCTGGGTACTGAGGCGCCATCGCCCACGCACGTACTTGATCATTTCATTTGACCTAACACTTGGCGAAAGCGCCTTTGCAGCCCGATGAACGTACGAACAGTTTTCGTGTCCGGAAACTTCAACGTCCTGCATCCGGGACATCTTCGCCTGCTCCGGTTTGCAAAGGAATATGGTGCCCACTTGACGGTCGGCGTTGTAAGCGATCGGCTGGCCGGCAGCGCTGCTCACGTACCCGAGCAGATGCGCTTGGAAGGTGTTCAGAGCAACAGCTGGGTAGATGAAGCTTTCATCATCGACGAGCCTGTTTCAGAAGCCATAGCGCGGCTACGCCCTGACTTCGTGGTCAAAGGCAAAGAACACGAATCCCGCTTCAATCCAGAATCCGCAGCCCTGGAACGATACGGTGGAAAGTTGTTGTTCAGTTCTGGTGAGACGATTTTCTCCTCGCTTGATCTCATTCGCAAGGAATTCCAAGAATTCGATCCCAGGTCAATCGGTCTCCCGCGCGAATACCTTGCGCGCCATGGCATTGAACAACAAAGGTTGATCACCCTGGCAACACAATTCTCCAATTTGAAAGTGTGCGTGGTGGGCGACCTGATTGTTGACGAATACATCACCTGCCAGCCGCTTGGCATGTCGCAGGAAGATCCGACTATCGTGGTCACACCGATCGATTCCATCAGATTCATTGGCGGCGCTGGAATAGTTGCAGCCCATGCCGCCGGAATGGGCGCTTCGGTTCACCTGCTCACAATTGCCGGCGCGGACGCGGCGCGAGAATTTGCCGACAAAGCCATACGCGAAGCCAATGTGCAGGCGCTGTTACTGGTCGATGACAGCCGCCCAACCACACTCAAACAGCGGTTTCGTTGCAAGGGGAAAAGCCTTTTGCGCGTCAGTCACCTGCACCAGGGCGCCATCTCGGTCGCCTTACAGGCACAAATCCTCGCGGAACTGAACAAGATTCTTGATGACATCGACGTGTTGGTCTTCTCGGACTTCAACTATGGATGTCTTCCCCAGTCTCTGGTCGAGAATATGATTCAAAGTGCCGAAGAACGTGGTGTGATGATGGCTGCCGACAGCCAATCATCGTCGCAAATAGGCGACATCAGCCGCTTTCAAGGGATGGCGCTCCTCACGCCCACGGAACGAGAGGCGCGAATCAGCACCCGCAACCATCAGGATGGCTTAGTAGTCTTGGCCGAAGCATTACGACGCCAATCATCGGCGAAAAACATCCTGCTAAAATTGGGTGAGGAAGGCCTGCTCATCCATGCCGGCATTGGTGCGGACAGTGACTGGTTGACCGATAGAGTAAGCGCGCTGAACACCGCGCCCAAGGACGTTGCGGGTGCCGGGGATTCGTTGTTGATTACCAGCGCGTTGGCTTTGGCAAGTGGCGGCACCATCTGGGAAGCTGCTTGCCTGGGATCGCTGGCTGCAGCCGTTCAGGTTGGCCGTGTCGGCAATACGCCCATCGATATCGACGAACTGCTGCGAGAGCTTTCATAGTGCGAGCTTTGCTCCTGGCGGCAGGATTGGGCACCCGCTTGCGCCCGTTGACCGACACCCTGCCCAAGTGCTTGATGCCAATCAAGGGCCAAGCCTTGCTCGGTATATGGCTTGAGCGCCTTCAACGGGCCGGCATCGGCCCGTTTCTCATCAATACACATCACTTGTCCGGCTTGGTCGAGTCATTTGTTGAAACGAGTCCGTATCGAGACGACGTGAAGCTGGTGCATGAGCTAGAACTTAAAGGGACTGCCGGAACGCTGCTGCAGAATCTTGACTACTTCCACGGAGAGGACGCGATGCTCATCCATGCCGATAATTATTGCCTTGCCGATATATCGGCCTTCGTACGGGCGCATTGTAACCGGCCCGCCGAATGCGTGATGACCATGATGACATTTCGGGCAAGTCAACCTGAACTGTGTGGAATTGTCGAAACGGATAACAGGGGTGTGGTGACCGCCTTTCATGAAAAAATCGTAAACCCTCCGGGAGACATCGCCAACGGTGGGGTATACATCCTTTCCAACGAACTATTGACGCAACTGGATGCCGATTTTCGACACGCGACGGATTTTAGCACTCAGGTCATTCCTCCTTTCGTCGGAAGAATCTATAGCTACCATACTTCTGAAACATTCATCGATATAGGCACCCCGGAAAGCTATGCGGCTGCGAATGAGAAATAGAGCATATCGTTCAACCTCTAACGGTGCTTCGCCTCAGACCGACAAGTTTTGGATGAGCCGGTAGGCGGCCGGAAAAAGAGAGCTGTGAACCCGGTACTCATGAGATAATTGGCACATGCAAGCACTTATAGACACCTATATCGGAAAACTGGCCCGCGCAATGGCAATGGACGCCATGCAGCAGATTCCCATTTTGGCAACTGCGCTTCGCGACGCGTGGAAAGCGGGACGGAATATTTATCTGTGTGGCAACGGTGGGAGTGCCGGCAACGCCATCCATATGGCCAACGACTTCCTCTACGGCGCTGGAACCAAGATGGGCATTGGTATGCGCGTCGAGGCATTGAGCGCGAATGCGGCGGTCATCACGTGTTTGGCGAATGACCTCGGCTACGACCAAATCTTTGCCGAGCAGTTGAGAGTCAAGGGCAATCGCGGCGATGTCCTGGTCGTCTTATCTGGTAGCGGGAACTCCCCGAACGTGGTAAGAGCGCTGCAAACTGCTAACTCGCTCGGAATGACCACCTTTGCGGTCCTAGGATTCTCTGGAGGGCAATGCAAGGAGTTGGCACAACATCCCATTCACTTTCCCATGGATGATATGCAGATCGCTGAAGACATTCAATTGATTATCGGTCATATCTGCATGCAGTGGCTGTGCGCGAACCCTCCGACAGGATGACTCTCTCAGTGATATTTGGTGTGAATGAACTTGGAACAGCGCCTAGATTTCGGTAACCATGAAGAAAACTTTTCTGGTCATTGGTAGCAACTCATTTTCAGGCGCATATTTCGTAAAATACCTGCTGGAAAATAGTCATCGCGTGGCCGGGGTAAGCCGCTCTCCCGAACCCGTTGACGTTATGCTGCCCTACAAGTGGCTTCCCGGCAGTGACAAATTTTCGTTTAGTCAGATTGATATCAACCATCAGCTCGAAGAGTTGATGGCTATGGTCAAGGAATTTCAGCCTGAATACATTGTCAATTTTGCTGCCCAAGGCATGGTCGCCCAGAGCTGGGACTCGCCACAGGATTGGTATCAAACCAATGTTGTCGCCCAAGTCATGTTGCACGATCGATTGCGCAAGTTGTCATTCCTGAAAAAATACGTACATGTCAGCACGCCGGAAGTCTATGGAAGTACTGACGGATGGATCAAGGAAAGATTCCATTTCGCGCCCAGCACTCCTTATGCAGTTTCCCGGGCGGCGTGCGATCTGCATTTGATGAGTTTCTTCAAGGCCTACCAATTCCCGGTTTGCTTCACCCGTGCCGCCAATGTCTATGGCCCTGGGCAACAGCTGTACCGGATCATTCCGCGCGCGATGCTCTATGCACGCCTGGGGAAAAAAATGCATCTGCATGGGGGCGGGCATTCCGTCCGATCGTTCATCCATATGAGCGACGTCGCGGATGCCACATATCGAATTGCCATGAACGGAGTACCCGGCGAGAGCTACCATATTTCGACGCCCGACACTATTTCCATTCGCGCGCTTGTCGAAAAGGTATGCGAAATGACCGGTACGCGATTTCAAGATCTGGCGCTTGTCGCTGAGGATCGCTTGGGCAAGGATCAGGCTTACCTGCTGGAAAGCGGTAAAATTCGAAGCGATCTGAATTGGTCCCACCACGTCACTCTTGACAATGGGCTGCAGGAAACCCTCGCATGGGTTGATACCCATCTGGATGCCCTGAAACAATTGCCTCCCGATTACATTCACAAACCGTAGGCGAAATATGAAAATTGTGGTCACTGGCGGGTGCGGCTTCATTGGAACTGTGCTGACGCAGCAACTGTTGCTGGACGGGCATCAACTCACGATTGTTGACGTTCAATGGTTCGGCAATTTTCTAAAGCCCCATCCCCAATTGAGCATTCTAAAGCAGGACGTGCGTGACGTTAGCGCAATTCCCTTGAAAGGCGCGGACGCCGTGATTCACTTGGCAAATATTGCGAATGATCCCGGTGTCGAACTGAACCCTACTCTTTCGTGGGAGGTCAACGTCCTAGCCACCCAGCAATTGGCCGACCGTGCGGTCAGAGCCGGCGTCAAGCAATTCATATTCGCCAGTTCAGGGAGCGTGTACGGCGTCAAGGACGATCCCCAAGTGACGGAAGATCTGGAACTGGTTCCGATCAGCGCCTACAACAAGACCAAGATGGTCGCCGAGCGTGTCTTGCTCAGTTATGTGGACGGCATGCAAGTGCATTGCATCCGGCCCGCCACGGTATGCGGATATTCGCCGCGTATGCGCTTGGACGTTAGCGTCAACATGCTGACCATGCAGGCGCTAAAGAATGGAAAGATGACCGTTTTCGGTGGTGACCAAACACGCCCCAATATTCACATCCATGACATGGTCAATGTCTATCGACACTTCTTGGAGCGCCCCGGCCTGCCCTCAGGTTGCTACAACGCCGGATTCGAAAATATATCGATCCTGGAAATCGCGCAGCTGGTGGCTGCCAAGGCTCCTGCGGAAATTGTCGTGTCCGCATCTAACGACCCCCGATCGTACCGGCAAAACTCGGATAAGTTGATGGCGACTGGCTTTGTGCGGCAGGCTTCTGTGGCGACCGCCATTAGCGACGTCATGGAGAAATTTCGCTCCGGTGAGTTGGTAGACAATGACCAATGGTACACGGTGCGCTGGATGAAGCATCTGAACCTTCAGGAATAACCGGACTTGAGCAAAATGGATTCGATGCAGCTGGCCGCACGGTTTCGCGCCAACGCGATTGAGATGTCGCATGCGGCCGGGGCTGCTCACCTTGCGTCGTCGCTGTCTTGCATGGATATGGTTGCGGTGCTTTACCACGGCGTACTTCAAGTCGATCCGGGTAATCCGAAGTGGGAAAGTCGCGACCGGTTCATCCTGAGCAAAGGCCACGCCGCCACGGCGCTCTATTCCGCACTGGCCTACCGCGGCTTCCTGACCGAAGACGATCTCAAGACCTACGGAAAGGCGGGATCCCTGTTGGAGGAGCACCCATCGCCCAAACTCCCGGGGGTTGAAGCGGCAACGGGGTCCTTAGGGCATGGCTTGCCGTTCGGCTGTGGCATCGCATTGGCTGCACGCATCAACGGACTCCGCTATCGGACCTTTGTGCTGATGAGCGACGGCGAGTGTAACGAGGGCAGCGTTTGGGAGGCTTCCCTGTTTGCGGCCGCCAACCAGCTTGGTAATTTGTGCGCTTTTGTGGATTTCAACAAATGGCAGGCGACCGGTCGAAGTACGGAAGTAATGGCTCTCAATCCGCTCGCGGAGAAATTCAGAAGCTTTGGTTGGAATGTTAGCGAAATCGACGGGCACGACCATCAGCAGATTTTCCGGGCCGCTGATGCGGTCGGTAAGGAGGAGACTCGGCCCACCATGGTGATTGCTCATACTGTCAAAGGTAAAGGCGTTTCCTTCATGGAGGACGACAACAACTGGCATTACAGGATTCCCACGCGCGAAGAAGTCCTACTGGCCAAAATAGAGCTCGGTGTGCCATGAGAAACATGTTTGCCAAAACCGTGACGGAATTGAGCGATGTATATCCGGAACTTGTGATGTTGGTTGGAGACATCGGCAACCGGCTTTTTGACCGATTCAAGGAAAAGCATCCGGGCCGCTTTTTCAACTGCGGAGTCGCAGAGGCCAATATGACGGGCGTAGCCGCAGGCCTGGCCGCTTCAGGTCTGCGCCCAATTACCTATACCATTACCCCATTCAACACCGTTCGATGCCTGGAACAGATTCGCCTCGACATTTGTTATCCCAATTTGCCGGTGATCGTTGTGGGTACCGGTTCGGGCCTGTCGTACGCCGGCCTCGGCGCGACGCACCACTCCATGGAAGATATCGCCATTTTGCGGACTTTACCGAATATGCACGTTGTGTGTCCGGCCGATCCAACGGAAGCGCGGCTCGCGGTAACGGACGCGTTGAGGTTGGGTCGTCCCACCTATATCCGTCTAGGCAAGAAGGGAGAGCCGAATGTCCACGCTTCTGATCCCGTTTTTCGGATTGGACGTGGAATCACCGTGCGCGACGGCTCGACGGTCGCGATTCTCAGCGTCGGCAATATGCTCGAGCCGGCTTTGCATGCCGCCGATTCATTGCGTCATCAAGGCGTGTCGAGCAGGGTTGTGAGCCTTCATACCGTCAAACCGTTGGATGATGATCTGCTCGCCGCCCTGTTCACGGAATACGAATTGGTGGTAGTACTGGAAGAGCATGGACTCATGGGCGGCGCGGGCAGCGCCGTACTGGAGTGGGGAAACGTCAATCGCGTCGATTTGCGCAAACTCATGAGGATCGGCGGCCCGGACCAGTTCCTGTCCGGTTGCGGAGATCAGGAAGAAGCGCGCGCAATGTTGGGCCTCACGGCTCAGAATGTTTCGCGGCAGATCCTCGAACGATTGAATGGGCGCCATGCGTCTGGCGCTTGATTCCGACAACGCGCTGTCCCAACCCTAAAGCGCACGGCTTCCATGCGCATCGGCATCGATTTCGACAACACAATCGTCAGCTACGATGCCCTGTTTCACAAGGTCGCGCTGGAACGTGGTCTTATTCCCCACGATATTCCGGTCAACAAGGTTGCAGTCCGCGACTACTTGCGTCTGGCCGGCAAGGAAGCGCTCTGGACTGAAATGCAGGGTTATGTATACGGCGCCCGCATGGACGAAGCATTGGCCTATCCGGGTATGATCGAATTCCTCAGCGCAGCTGCCGCGGCGGGCCATGAAGTTGCCGTCATCAGCCACAAGACCAAACACCCTTTTCTCGGTCCTCAGTATGATCTCCATGCGGCGGCTCGTATATGGGTGAAGAAGCACCTTTGCAAGGATGCAATCGCCCTCGTACCTGCGACACATGTATTCTTCGAATTGACCAAGGAAGAAAAGCTCGCCCGGATTGAAGCATTCAGGTGCGATATTTTTATAGATGATCTACCGGAAATACTTCAAGCAAAGGCCTTTCCCACTGCGGCACGGCGCGTTCTGTTCGATCCGGAACGAAATCATGCCGGTGCGGATCTGCCAGGTATCCGGGTAATTCACTCGTGGAATGAATTCGAGCAATGCTTGCGCGAAGCAAGCCTTTCCGTGGAGACATCGTCATCGGTAGCGGCCCTGTTGGCAAGCATCAACTTGCCTGCAACCATTCGTTCAATCGACGCCTGCGCCGTCGGCGGCAACAACCGGACCTACAAGATCAAGACGGATGACGGCATATTTATTGCGAAGCAATATTTCCGGAATGAAAGCGATCCGCGCGACCGCCTTGCCACCGAGTTTGCTTTTCTGTCTTATTCCGAAAAGGCGGCACCCGGATTGACACCACGGCCTCTGGCCCGCGATTCAAAAAGCGGCTTCGCGCTATACGAGTTTATCGATGGGCAGCCTTTTCGGGCGGGAGAAATCACCGCAGAGCATGTGGATATCGCCGCTGATTTCTATTGTGCGTTGAATGCGCCGCAAGTTCGGTCCTCGGCAACACTGCCGATTGCCTCTGAAGCATGTTTCTCCATTCGCGAACACCTTGAACTGATCGAAGGCCGGCTGAACCGGCTTTTGGCAATTGAACTGCAAGACGACGATCGCTCGGCACGCCCGTTCTTCGAGGAGCTGTATGTTCGTTGGCGAGTTCTCGCCCGGGAAGTTGAGGCACATGCCGCAGACGCCGGCCTTGATCTGAGCGCGCCATTGGCCATGGCGCAGAGGTGTATTTCTCCCTCCGATTTCGGCTTCCACAACGCCTTGCGCGAAAACACCGGAGCCATCCGTTTCCTCGATTTCGAGTACGCTGGATGGGACGATCCCGCCAAGATGGCCGGTGATTTTTTTGCGCAACTTGCCGTGCCCGTACCCGGCATTTTTTTTGAGCGTTTTGTCGAAAAAACGATGTTGCCTTTTCCGGACAACAAGAGCCTGATTCTTCGCGCCGGATTGTTGCGTCCTGTTTATCAGATCAAGTGGTGTTGTATAGCCCTCAATGTGTTTTTGCCGGTGCACCTCGCGCGCCGAAAATTCGCCGACCCGGGCGTCGATGCCATAGCCCTAAAACGTGCGCAAATCAGCAAAGCCAAAACTCTCCTTCAATCCTTACATGGCCTAAATTATGTCATACATTGACTTTCTGTCGCCCCTTCACAAAAGCACCCAGCGTGATTACCTCGCGCGTGTAAATGATCCGACGTTCCCAAAACCCAAGGCGGCGGAACTCGCCAAGAAATGGGACTTCGACTACTGGGATGGCGACAGGAGGATTTGCTATGGCGGCTACCGCTATCTGGAAGGACGTTGGGAGAAAGTCGCACGCCTGATGGCGGCGCAATACGGCATCAAGCCCGGCGACAAGATTCTCGACATCGGCTGCGGAAAGGGCTTCTTACTCTACGACTTCACCAAGGTGGTGCCCGGTGTCGAGGTGTTCGGAATCGACATCTCCGGTTATGCCATTGCCAACAGCAAGGAAGAAGTTTCCGATCGCCTGCAGATTGGCAACGCCACATCTTTGCCTTTTCCCGACCGGTACTTTGACTTCGTTTATTCGATTACGACGCTGCACAACCTGCATTGCTACGATCTCGACAAGGCTTTGCGAGAAATGCAGCGCGTCAGCAAGAAAAACAGCTACCTTTGCGTCGAGTCTTATCGCAATGAGGCCGAAAAGGCGAACCTGCTCTACTGGCAAGTCACCTGCGAAGCCTTCAACACTCCGGAAGAGTGGGACTGGTGGTTCAAGCACACCGGATACACCGGCGACCATTCATTCATCTATTTTGAGTAGGGCATGATGGCAATTCCAACAACCATGAAAGCCGCAATACTCGTCGAACAGCGCAAACCCCTGGTCGTCGATGAAATCGAACTTCCTTCGACACTCGAAGTCGGGCAGGTGTTGGTGAAGATTCACTGCAGCGGCATCTGCGGCTCGCAGCTCGGCGAAATCGACGGCGCCAAGGGCGAAGACAAGTTTCTCCCCCATCTGCTCGGGCACGAAGCCTCTGGCACGGTTTTCGAAACCGGTCCCGGCGTAAAACATGTCAAGACAGGCGATACGGTGGTACTGCACTGGCGTAAGAGCCTCGGTATCGAAGGGGCGCCACCCAACTATCTTTGGCGCGGTAGGAAGCTCAATGCCGGCTGGATTGCCACTTTCAACGAATACGCCATAGTCGCCGAAAACCGGCTCACGCCAATTCCCGCCGGCAGCGATCTTGAAGTTGCCGCACTTTTTGGGTGCGCCGTCACTACCGGTTTCGGCGTCGTCGAAAACAATGCGAAATTACGCATCGGCGAGTCTGTCGTGGTGTTCGGTGCCGGTGGCGTCGGCCTCAATATCGTCCAAGCCGCAGCGCTCGTATCAGCCTACCCGGTCATTGCTGTCGACCGTTTCGATGGGCGCCTCGAATTGGCGAAGCAAATGGGCGCCACTCACATCATCAATTCCGCTGATCAGGATGCCGAGCAGACTATTGCGGGCATCATCGGCACGAAAGGGCTCGACTGCTTCATAGACAACACCGGCAATCCGCAGATCATCGAACTGGGCTACCGCATCACCAAAGCTCAGGGGCGCGTCATTCTGGTTGGCGTGCCACGCAAAGGCAACAACATCAACATCTATTCGTTGCCTTTGCACTTTGGCAAGAGGCTTTCCGGCTCCCACGGCGGCGAAGCTGTCCCCCACGAGGATATTCCGCGTTATCAGAATCTGTTCAACGCGGGGCGCATCATGCTACGCGAGCTGGTGACCGAGCGCTATGCGATCGGGGACATCAATACCGCCATCGAGCGCATGCGCTCGGGAGCAACAGTTGGACGCTGTCTGATCAAGATGAATAGCGAATAGTCCCTCGTTCGCTAACCCGACTCGATCGGCAAGTGCGTCGTATTCGATCAACAGGTCGTCGTTAAATTCAGTCAACTTGCAGGGTCTCAACGGCACGGGCGGCCGCAGAAAGGTCATCCGCGACAAAATCAGGCGCAAGATCACTGATTGGAGCGTGGGTCTTAGGCGCGATAAGAATCGTAGTTGCGCCCGCCCGGCGCCCAAACTCGACATCGGTTGCCTTGTCGCCAATAACGATGGCCTTAGTCGGGTCAAATCGCAGCTCTGAAGCTGCCTGCAAAAGCAAGCCAATCTGAGGCTTCCTGCACGCGCAGCCGGCGTCGGGAGAGTGGGGACAAAAGTATATTTTTTCTATCCTCGCTCCAGCCGAGCTAACCATTTGACGAAACTTATGGTGAATTTCGTCCAGGCACTGCAGGGAGAACATTCCCCTGCCGACGCCGGACTGATTTGTTATGACCACCAGCTTGTATCCGTGCTCGTAGAACCATTTTAAACCATCTTCGGCGCCAGGCAGGAACTCCAATCCTGCCGGGCTGCTGAGGTAATGCTTGTCGACCACAATGGTACCGTCGCGGTCCAGGATCACTACTCCGGTAGTCTTTGCCACGTCTATTTCAAATCCCAATCCTGCTCGAGGGCCGCGCGAATCGCAAGCATGCTCTGCACCCGCGGCGGCCGAGAAAAGACCCAACGCACAATTCGCGCGCCGTGCGAAATGCCATACCAAGGAATCGCAGCGGTGCGGGGATTCTGCTTCGAGTACACCTCCAAGTCGTGCAAAGCCGCTCGGCTCGGCCAAATCCTGCTGAGCGCAAAACGCAAGGCTTCACGCGGCGTCCTGGCCCACTCGATTCCCGGAAACGCCTCGATCCTCACGTTGGACCAGGACAGCGCCATCAGCCCGTGGCGCCGGGAAAGCCTGGCGAGCAGCCAGGGGCATTTGCTCTCTACTTGAGCGAGCAGCGCGTGTGGAATGACGCCGGTGTAGTAGCGAGCCGTCAGTATCAGAGGCGGCGCGACCCACCACAGCCCGGCGTCGAGGCGAGCGGTGCGCAGCTGCTCCCAATCGGCGGCGCTGAAACGCGCCGCGAGCCTCGCAATGTCATGCAACTGAACCAACCGCAAGGCCCGTGAGCGCATGCTGCCCGCAGCGTGCAGCAGGAGATGCATCATCAAAGCGGCAGCGCAAGCATACGCATTGAGGCCTGCATGCAACTCACGCGGCAGCAGAAATGATGTGATGTCAACCTCACGGATCGGCAGCGGCTCCATAATGCGTGTATGCAATTCAATCCTGATAGGGTTGTCGGCGTGTTCGCCCAATGTGGCGTGGGGGCCTTGGATTCGCGGCATCAAGGCCTGATGGCGCCAATCAGTGGTCGTTATCGAGTAGTCAAGGCCCTCCAGTAACCGGAGCATCGCCTGCTGGTCAGATGGACGAACGAGCAGGTCGATATCGGCCATAGGCCGCTCACCGGCTTGGTAGACGCCGGCCGCATGCAGCGCCGCGCCTTTGAGCGCCATTGTAGCGATTCCTTCGCGACGAGCGGCGACATCGATCAGCTCCAGTAGCTGTGAGATGCGGTGCTGCCGCCTGAGGATGTGATCTCGCTGTTGCTCGAGAAACCGACGCCAACTCGCGGGACTTTGCCAGCGTATCGTCCCCCAGAGCAGCGATGCTATACCTTGCATCGAAGCGACGGCCTTGGCGATGCGCCACTCGAATTCGCTCCAATGCGGCGGCTCGCTCGTCGGAGACGTAAGTTCGGACGCCAGCGCCTCAGTCGTCTTGAGCAGCGCTGCACTCACCATCGGCAGCGACAATTTGGTCGCAGCGAGCTGCTTCACGGCGTTCAGACCACCTTGAGCTCGGGCAGGGGAACCAGGAAACGCCCCCCCCTTTTCAAGAATTCTTGATTGCGGTTGATGATGGTGTCGGCGTACGTCCATGCAAGGATCACCACCACATCCGGCCGGCGCTCGAGCAGCTGTGACGAATCGTAGACCGGCAGGTGATACCCGGGGCTGTAGAGCCCCTGCTTGGCGGCATTGTCGTCGACGATGAAGCCAATCCGGTGACCTAGTTCGAAATGATAGAGCAGTGTCGTGGTGGTCGTGGATGCGCCATAGGCGGCGACTGACTTGCCGGATCCATGGGCTGCGTCCAAGTACTGGAGTGTGGCCTGTTTGCGGAGCTGGATCGCCTCGTAGAATTCCCTGTAGATTTTCGGGCGCGCGATGCCGCGGAGCTCCTCGTTGACCATGAGTTGCTGCAGGCGGGGCGTGCGCTTCCTGACCCCAGTACTGAGTATTTGTGCAAAGCCGCGGATTGATCCGCCCTTGGATTTGATGCGCTCAACGTCGAAAAGCGTCATGTCAAGCGTACCGAAGAATCGCTCCAACGGAATTAGAGCGTGGTGAGAAACGTGCTCGTGATATATGGTATCGAACACGAAGTTGTCGATGATATCCGGGACGTAGGACACCTCGAACACGAACACGCCGTCGGGCGCCAGAACCGCATGGATGCCATCGACAATATCCGCCAAGTTGTCCGCATGGGCGAAAACGTTGTTCGCGCAAACCAGAGCTGCCGGGCCTTTTTCCGCTCGAATCTTCTTCGCCAGCGCGGAACTGAAGAAATCGGCGACCGTAGGCACCCCGGCCGCGGTGGCCTCCGATGCGATACTCTGAGCGGGATCGACGCCGACAACTTCGAGGCCCAGCGCCTGAAAGGCCTTCAGCAGTGATCCGTCATTGCTGCCGATTTCTACTACCAGTGAACCCGCAGCCGGCGCGAGCGTGTCAACTACGCTGGCGGCATACCTCTTGAAGTGCTCGACAAGACCTAGAGACGAGGACGTGTGATAGGTGTAGTGCTTAAACAGCAATTCCGGGTCAACGATATCAAGGTTCTGCAGATGACCGCACTTCAAGCACAGGTACGTGTCCAAGGGATACGTTTCCTGGACCTCAGAGAGTCGGTCCGCAGCAATGAATGCGTCGCCAATGGCG